>VOFG01002289.1_pt1 | contig 21287 bp, 48 predicted proteins | sample 5384171 | NCBI WGS metagenome assembly VOFG01 (sample SAMN12384726, study PRJNA508395) | human gut metagenome | isolation source: healthy gut F | host: Homo sapiens
CGGGGCTTATGGCATCGGCGTTTTCAAACCGTCACACATTTAGTAATTATATTATACGGATTTTGGAATGTCAACTGTTTTTTACCCATATTTTGCATTTTTTCGTAAACTGCGAGTCCTGTTTTGCGGGAAATACAGACCACTTATGTCTTTACTCGAAATCCCATTCGGGATACCGGATCTGCACCAGGGTCAGCCCTCCGGCCTGGCCGTTGCTCCCGCCATTTTTCGATCCTTCGCCGCAAGGATTTCTTTTACTTTCTCCGGCGGATAATCACCCTTTCCAACCTCAAGCAGTGTTCCGGTGATAATCCGCACCATATTGTAGAGAAAACCGTTTCCAGTGATCCGGAAGCGGATCAGATCGTCTTCTTTTTCCAAACTCGTTTCATAGATCGTAGGACCGTGTCGGTCACCTCCGGTTTTGCTGTTGCAAAGCTTTTAAAATCATGCATGCCAACCAGATACGATGCTGCCTGCCGCATCGCATCCACATCCAGCGGCCGTACCAGAAATAGGAATTCAGTCTCCGCGTCGGATCTGCAAAGGTGCGGTTCAAAATCCTGTATTCATATGTTTTGACTGTTGCGGTAAAACGCGGGTGAAAGTCCGGCGGCACTTCGGATGATCCCTGAATACGGATATCTGCCGGAAGCCGTGTGTTGAGTGCAAATGCGATACGGTCCGCCGGCATTCTCGCATCCGTATCAAATACCGCAATAACATTGCCGAGTATGTACTCCCGGCGTCGGTCCGGCTTGCGCCGATGCAGGCCGTTTTTCTTCAAAAAGATCGGAAAAGAGCCTGATTTAATACTTCCCTGTACTGTAATGCCGTTTGGCTGCACCTGCCATCCACAATAATTTGTGCCGTCATACGCTACAATCAGCTTAATTCTGCGCATTCTTCTCCTCCGTTTTCGTCAAAGTCAGAGTCCGCACACGCGAAGTCGCCGATACTGACAAGGTATGCCATAAGAACGCCATACGCTGCATAATCGCGCGTCTGATACCGAAGCGGTTTCATCTGTGTTCTTCCCTCTCTCCTCCATGGTAGCAGCGTGCTTCCATCGCCAGCGCCAGATCATTTGCACGGCGGAATGCTGAAATAAACAGCGGCACCAGAAGCGGCACCATGTTCTTTACTCTCTGGATAATATTTCCGCTCAAAATCCGCGCCGCGCGGCATTTGCGCTTTCGTAATCTTATCTGTCTCTTCCAGAAGAATCGGGATAACACGGAGCGCGATTGACATCATCATGGAAATCTCATGCACCGGCACATGGATTTTTTTCAATGGTCCGAGCAGGCTTTCGAGTGCATCCGTCAGCTGGTTCGGTGTTGTCGTCAGCGTCATCACCGAAGAGCCGATCATCAGGAAAATCAGACGCACCGACATACGGCATGCCATAGCCACACCCTCACGGGTGATCGTAATTTTCAGATACGGACGAGCACCTCACCCGGCGTAAATAAGATGTTAAACACCATCGTAATCGCAAGCAGCACAAAAATTGATTTCAGACCCTTCGTGATAAATTTGAACGGTACCTTCGACAGTTTAATCATCACCGCAAGGAATACGGTTCAAGCAGATAGCCCCAATTGTGGAACAAAAGAGGGAAACGACATAAACGATCGTTCCTACAAATTTCACACGCGGGTCAAGCCGGTGCAGAATAGAATCTGCCGGGTAATACTGTCCCAGAGTAATATCTCTTAACATACTTCTCCTTTTTTCCCGTTTTTCTTCTGACTTTCCAGTGCCGCAAGAATCGTATCGCGTGCCTCCTCAACCGTCGTCGCCGTTACGTCCACGTCCATGCCGTGTTCCTTTAGCGCATGCATAATATACGTCATCTGCGGCGCCGCAAGACCGATTTTCTCGAGCTCTTTATAGTGAGCGAAGACTTTCTTCGGTGTATCGTCAAACGCCACATGACCGTGGTTCATGACAATAATCCGCTCTACATATTTTGCAATATCCTCCATGCTGTGCGATACGAGCACGACCGAAATGCCGCGCGTCTTATGCAAAGCAATGCAAGCTGATCGAGGATTTCATCGCGTCCCTTCGGGATCAAGGCCTGCAGTCGGCTCGTCAAGCACCAGAAAATCCGGGTTCATTGGCAAGCACACCGGCAATCGCAACACGACGTTTCTGACCTCCGGAGAGTTCAAACGGCGATTTTCATACATTTCCTTTGGAAATCCGACATGATCAGTGCCTCTTCCGCCCGTTTTCTGCATTCCTCCGGTGAAAGTCCCTGATTTTTCGGACCGAAGCAGACATCTGTGATCACATCCGTCTCAAAAAGCTGATGCTCCGGGTACTGAAAAACCAGTCCCACATGGCTTCGAAGCTCTCTTAGCGGATATCCTTCTTTCCAGATATCCTTTCCGTTATACAGCACCCGTCCCAATGTCGGGCGGATCAGACCGTTCAAATGCTGCACAAGCGTCGATTTTCCGCTTCCCGTATGGCCGATAATCCCAACAAACTGGCCATTCGGAATTTCAAAGATTGATATGCTCCAGGGCGTGCATTTCATATGCCGTTCCCGGGCTGTATGTGTACGTTACATCTTCAAGTTTCAATGACATAATGCATTCACCAGTTCTTCAATGGTCAAATTCCCTCCGGGAGATCTACACCATTTTTTTCTCAATTCATAAGCCAACAGTGTCACTTGGGGTACATCAAGACGGAGTTCTTTTTAATTTCTCCACTTCGGAAAAAATCTCCCTTGGCGTCCCCTGCATTACCAGCTTACCGTTGTCCATAACGAACACACGGTCCGCAAAAACAACCTCTTCCATGTAATGCGTAATCAGAATAACCGTAACGCCCTTTTCTTCATTCAGCTTACGCACAGCGCGAAGAACCTCTTTCGTCCGTTCGGGATCCAGCATCGCGGTTGGTTCATCAAGAACAATACATTCCGGCTGCATAGCCATCACTCCTGCAATTGCAACCCTCTGTTTCTGACCTCCCGAGAGCTTATTCGGAGAAGTGGGCCCGGTATGAAATCATCCCGGTCGCCGTAAGGGCTCTCCTCCACCCGTTTCCAGATTTCATCGGTCGGGACACCCAGATTTTCCGGTCCAAAGCCGACATCCTCTTCCACCACATTTCCGATGATCTGGTTATCCGGGTTCTGGAATACCATACCGGCTTTCTGGCGGATCTTCCAGACATCCTCCTCATCTGTCGTCTTCATATCGTCCACCCACATGGTGCCTTCTGTAGGCACCAGCAGAGCGTTGATATGTTTCGCAAGCGTTGATTTTCCGCTTCCGTTATGACCGAGCACCGCGATAAACTGTCCCTTCTGGATTTCCAGACTGACGTCCTCGATCGCTTTTGTTACTTCCGGCTCCTGTCCTTCCTCCTCATAACGGAGGTATTCATACCCAAGGCCTGCCGCACGTATCATACCCATGACATTATTCCCCGCTTTCTTCTGCATCCGAGCGGATTTCATCAATCAGATTCCAGATCTCCTCGCGTCCCTGTTTTGTCTCTGCAGAGAACGGAATCACAATCGTATCTTTCTCAACCTCCAGCGTCTCGCGGATCAGCTTGATCTGCATCTGAAGCTGGCTGCGCTTGATCTTGTCCAGCTTCGTCGCAATGATGATCGGCTGATAGCCGTTTCGAAGAATCCAGTTGTACATGATGCGATCGTTGTTGGACGGTGCATGACGGATATCAATCAGCAGAAATACTGCGTGCAGCATTTTTTGACTGATGCAGATAATCCTCGATCAGCTTGCCCCATTTTGCTTTAACCTCCTCGGAGGCTCTCGCAAAACCGTATCCCGGCAAATCCACCAGATACATTTCCTCATTGATGTGGTAGTAGTTGATCGTCTGTGTTTTTCCCGGCTGCGCACTGGTACGCGCCAGTGATTTCCGATTCATCAGGGCATTGATGAGAGAAGCTTTTCCAACATTGGATTTTCCCGCAAATGCCACTTCCACCTGACCGGTATCCGGCAGTTTACTGGTGATTCCGCAGACATGCTGCAGCTCTACCTGTTTAATTACCATACTTTTCTTCTCCTGTTTTTTGCATCTTCTGGCCTTACTTCTTTTCCACAAGTGCCAGTTTTAATACCTGTTCCATGCTGCCGACAAATTCGATCTGCAGTCCGTCTGTGATCTCCGCATCCAGTTCTCTTACATCTGGCTCATTTTTCTCCGGAACGAGAACCATATGGATACCGGCTTTCTTTGCCGCCAGCAGCTTCTCTTTTAAGCCACCGATCGGAAGCACACGGCCGCGGGCGTAATCTCTCCGGTCATCGCAACGTCTGCTTTTACCGGAACCTTTGTGATCGCGGAAACCATCGCCGTCGCCATCGTAATACCGGCAGACGGGCCATCTTTGGAACGGCTCCCTCCGGAATGTGAATGTGGATGTCGTGTTTCTCGAAAAATTCTTTCGGAATCTCATACTGCTCTGCCACGGAACGAATAAAGCTGATGCCCGCCTGCGCAGACTCCTTCATCACATCGCCGAGCTGGCCGGTCAGCAGAAACTCTCCTTTTCCCGGCATCACATTGACCTCGATCTGCAGCGTATCGCCGCCGACTGCCGTCCAGGCAAGACCGCGCACAATACCAATCTCCGGTTTTTCGTTGGCCGGCTGGAACTCATACCTCTCTTTTCCGAGGAACTCTTCCAGGTTTTTTCGTCACAACAACCTCTTTTTACCTGTTCCTCGAGAATCTTTCTCGCGCTCTTTCTGCAGATTCTGCCGATCTGGCGCTCCAGGGGAGCGGACACCGGCCTCTCTGGTGTAGCCGCTGATCACTTCCATCAGCGCCTCATCCTCGATCACAAGCTGTGCTTCTTTCAGACCGTTCGCCTTCTTCTGCTTCGGAACGAGATGTTCTTTTGCGATATGGAACTTCTCGTTCTCCGTGTAAGCTGGACACTTCAATCACTTCCATACGGTCCAGCAGCGGACGCGGAATGTTCTGAATATCATTTGCGGTTGCAATAAAGAGCACCTCCGAAAGGTCGATCGGCTCTACGTAATGATCGGCAAATTTATTATTCTGCTCGGAATCGAGGACCTCAAGAAGTGCGGAAGAGGTATCTCCTTGTAATCTGCACTTACTTTGTCGATCTCATCGAGCAGCATCAGCGGATTTTTCATCTTCGCCTGATGGAGTCCCGCCGCAATGCGTCCCGGCATCGCGCCGATGTAGGTTCTTCTGTGGCCGCGGATCTCCGCCTCATCCCGCACACCGCCGAGACAGATGCGGACGTATTTTTTTATTCAGGGCTCGCGCCACGCTTTCGCAATCGAGGTCTTACCGGTTCCCGGAGGGCCTGCCAGGCAGAGAATCGGGCTCTCGCCTTTCTTCGTCAGGGTGCGTACGGCCAGGAATTCGAGGATTCTCTCTTTTACTTTCGAAAGACCATAGTGATCTTCCTCCAGAATCTCGCGTGCTCTTGCCAGATCTTGATTGTCACGGGATGCCTTATCCCACGGAAGCCCCAGCAGTGTCTCGATATAGCCGCGGATCACGCCTGCCTCGGACGGATTGTTGGCCGAATTTTCCAGACGGTGGATCTCCTCGGAAATCCGCTCTTTTACCTCTTTGGAGGCTTTGAGCTTCTCAAGCTGCTTTTATAATTTTCAATCTCGGTCGGGAATTGTCTCGCCGAGTTCCTCGCGGATGACTTTAAGCTGCTCGCGCAGAATATAATCACGCTGGTTCTTATCGATCCGCTCTTTGATTTTTCCCTGAATCTCGAACGGATCTCCTGAATCTGAATCTCGTTGGCGATCATGACGCAGAGCGTATCATACCGCTCGGAAAGCTCCACAGCCTCCAGCAGTTTCTGGCGGTTTACGTAGTCGAGGGGCAGATTCATGCAGATCTGGTCCACCAGCTTTCAACTTCTTCGGTTCCGAGGATCTGGCCTGCCAGTTCCTTGCTGACTTTCTGCGTCTGCTCGCAGTAGACGGCAAACAGTTCTTTTAAGTTGCGCAGCATTGCCTCCTGCTCGATATCGGAAAACTGCATTTCGTCCGAGCCGGTAAAGCAGCGCCACCTCGGCGCGGAGATACTCGCTCTCCTCTTCCTCGAAGTTCAGCAGTTCTGCGCGTCTTTCTGCTTCTACGAGAATCCGAAGAACATCCTTTGGCATTCTCACAACCTGTTTGATGACCGCAATTGTTCCAATTTTATACACATCAAGCAGACCCGGTACTTCCGTATCCGGGTCTTTCTGTGTAATTAGGAAAATTTTCTGGTCTCCCAGCATCGCCTCCTCGACCGCACGGACCGATTTAGGTCTGCTGATATCAAAATGTACAATCATATCCGGCAGAATCGTCGTTCCACGCAGCGCAATCGCCGGTAATACTTTTGTCACTTCTTCCATTTAAGTTTCCTCCTGCGTTTTTCAGGCGGTTTCCGGTCTTCCGGATCTTCTTCCATATTCCGCCGTGGAACAGGGCCGGTTCGCCGTGAATAATCTCCGGCTCCGCCTTCTTTTCTACAGCGTCCTTGGTGATGACGCATTCTTTTGTCGTATTGTCCGACGGGATCTCATACATCAGATCCATCATCGTATCTTCCATGATTGCGCGGAGACCTCTGGCGCCTGTTTTCCGCTCCAGGATTTCTTTGCAATCGCTTCGAGTGCATCTTCTTTGAAGTCAAGCTGTACGCCGTCCAGCTCAAACAGCTTCTTGATACTGTTTGACCAGGGAATTTTTCGGCTCAACCAGAATCTTCATCAGGTGCCGTCTCATCCAAGGAATTTAACGTAACGACAATCGGCACACGACCTATAAACTCAGGAATCAGGCCGAACTTGGTCAGATCCTGCGGCATGACCTGACTTAAGCAGATCTCCGACATTCTCATCTTTTCCTTGGACTATCGGATTGTTGAATCCGATGGATTTCGTATCCTGTCTGGACTCAATGATCTTCTCGATTCCGTCAAAGCACCGCCGCAGATAAACAGAATATTTGTTGTATCAATCTGAAGAAACTCCTGATGAGGATGCTTTCGGCCGCCCTGCGGCGGAACGGAAGCTACAGTTCCCTCCAGGATTTTCAGCAGTGCCTGCTGTACACCCTCGCCGGAAACATCTCGTGTGATCGAAGCGTTTTCGGATTTTCTTGTGATTTTATCGATCTCATCGATGTAGATGATGCCGTGCTCAGCGCGCTCGATATCATAGTCTGCTGCCTGAATGAATTTCAAGCAGAATATTTTCTACGTCCTCGCCGACATAACCTGCCTCGGTGAGCGCCGTTGCGTCTGCAATTGCAAACGGAACGTTGATCAGTTTGGCCAGTGTCTGTGCCAGATACGTTTACCGGAACCAGTTGGTCCAAGCATAAGGATGTTGCTCTTCTGCAGTTCGATGTCGGAGGATGCACCGGAAAGCACTCGTTTGTAATGGTTGTAAACAGCAACGGAGAGCACTTTTTTCGCCTCATCCTGTCCGATTACATAGTCGTCCAAATTGCATGGATTTCCTCTGGTTTCATCAGATTGATCTCGTCGGTATCCTGCTCGCCGTACAGATCCTCAAATTCTTCCTGAATGATCTCCGAGCAGATTGCCACGCAGTCATCACAGATGTATGCCCCGTCGGGCCTGCGATCAGCTTGCGTACCTGGTCTTCTGTCTTTCCGCAAAAGAGCAGCGGATCTTTATCATTCCCTTTTATAGCCATCGTTTTCTTCCTTTCAACATATTACAACTAAACCTTATCGCCGGATAAGGCAAAAGGTGCCACAAAAGCCTCATTGCCGGAACTACGCTTTTGGACACCTTTCCTCTCTTATCGGTTCGTAATTACATTATCAATCAGACCATATGCTTTTGCTTCCTCTGCGGACATATAGTTGTCACGCTCGGTATCGATCTCAATCTGTTCCAGCGGTTTTCCTGTATTTGCCGCCAGAATTTCATTTAATTTCCGTTTGGTTTTCAGAATCTGTTCTGCAACGATTTTGATCTCTGTTGCCTGACCCTGTGCACCGCCGGACGGCTGATGGATCATGATTTCAGAGTTTGGCAGTGCAATTCTCTTTCCTTTGGTACCGCCGGAAAGAAGGAATGCACCCATGCTGGCTGCCATTCCGAGACAAATGGTAGATACATCACATTTGATGTACTGCATCGTATCATAGATAGCAATCCTGCGCTTACAGAACCTCCCGGGCTGTTGATATACATGTGGATATCTTTTCCCGGATCTTCAGACTCCAGGAACAGAAGCTGTGCAACGATCAAGGTTTGCCGATACGTCAGTGACTTCCTCTCCCAGGAAAAATAATACGGTCGTTCAGCAGTCTTGAATAAATATCGTAACTTCTTTCGCCCTGCTTGTCTGCTCAATGACATAAGGTACTAAAAACTCATTCAATTGCCTCTCTTTCCGTTTTCTTACGCTTCTTTTTGCGCTTTCTGCTCTACCAGTAAACTGCTTCCTGAACAGCGAGATCTTTCTTCATCTGTTCTTTTCTCATATTCGCTCGCCGATTGCTCTTTGAATTTGTCAGCTTCCATTTTGTACATTTCTGCCATCTTCCAGCTCTTCGTGATCTTCTCATCAGCTGATCTGGATGTTCTCTGCTTCTGCAACTTTCTCAAGAACAAGTCTTGTCTGGATTCTCTTAAGAGCCTGTGGTTTCATCTGATCTTCCAGCATCTTGTCTGCGCCTGTGAACTGGAAGTACTGATCCATGGTCAGTCCCTGCTGCTGCATTCTTCTTGCGAAATCGTCAACCATGTTCTCTACCTGGGTATCAGTAACCATAGCTTCCGGAATCTCCATTGTTGCGTTCTCTACTGCTTTATCTACGACAGCGTTCTCTTTTCTGTCTTAGCCTGCTCTTCTTTTTTTTCTTGGTCAGGTTGTCTTGATTTCTTTTTGTACTCATCCAGAGTATCGAACTCGGAAACGTCTTTTTGCGAACTCGTCATCAAGTGCCGGAAGCTTCTTTTGCTTCGATTTTGTGGATGGTGCATTTGAATACTGCTGCTTTTTCCAGCAAGCTCTTTTGCCTGATATTCCTCTGGGAATGTAACGTTTACTTCCTTCTCCTCTTCACAGAGTTTGCGCCAACGAGCTGCTCTTCAAATCCCCGGAATGAAGGAATGGGAGCCAAGGGTCAGCGGATAATCTTTTCCAGCGCCGCCGTCGAACGGAACGCCGTCTACAGAACCTTCGAAGTCAATTGTAACGGTATCTCCGTCTGCTGCCGGACGATCCTCTACATTGATGGTTCTTGCAGTTTTTCTCCTGCTCTTTTTTCAGCTCAGCTTCTACTTCTTCATCTGTAACGGTTGTGTCAGCTTTTGCTACTTCCAGACCTTTGTACTCGCCAAGGGTAACTTCCGGTTTTACTGCTACAGTTGCGGTAAAGATGAAAGCTTTTGCCTTTTTCGATCTGCTCTACGTTGATCTCCGGACGGGATACGATGTCCAGTTTGCTCTCTTCTGCTGCTTTGGAATACTCTTCCGGAACAAGGCTGTTTACAGCATCCTCATAGAATACTGCCGGGCCATACATTTTTCTACCATAGCTCTCGGAACTTTTCCTTTACGGAAGCCCGGAACGCTGATGTTCTTTTTCTGTTTCTGGTAAGCTTTCTCCAGTGCTTTCTCTAATTCTTCAGCCGGAACCTCAATGGTAAGTTTGGCCATATTCTTTTCTAAATTTTCGACCTGTACACTCATTTTATCAATTTCCTCCTTGATTTATCTGAAAAGCGGCAGAAAACCTGCACACCTCTCCATTCTACAGTCATTTATCGAGTATAGCATACTCTTTTCAAAAACGCCAGTGATTTTTTATATTTCTGTGGTTTTTAGGCTTTTTAGCAATGAAATACGATTTTTTCCGCCATTTCTTTTGCTTTGTCCTCTCCCTGCAGAACACGGATCAGCTCCAGTGCGAAGTCAGTGGCTGCTCCCATGCCGCGGCCGGTGGTCACATTTTTGTCGGTGACTGCCGGTACATCGAGTACGTTTGCGCCTGCCAGCTTTTCTTCAAATCCCGGGAAGCAGACGGCGTTTTTATCTTTTAAGATGCCCATCACACCAAGGATGCTCGGCGCTGCGCAGATGGCTGCCAGTTTCTTTCCCTGATCGTCATAGGAACGGATCAGCGCTGCGAGCGTCTCGTTTCCGGCCAGATTTAATGTACCCGGCATTCCGCCCGGAAGTACCAGCATGTCTCCGTCATCAAACTCTCCCTCTTCGATGGTTTCATCTGCAAGAATGGTGATTTTGTGGGATCCTGTTACTTCTTTTCTTCCCATAATAGAAACGGTGCATACGTCTTCTCCGGCTCTGCGCAGCAGATCCACCGGGGTCAGTGCCTCAATCTCTTCACATCCGTCTGCCAGAAATACATAAATCTTTGCCATGGTTTTGTCCTCCTGTGTTGTATGATCAGTCTCGTGTGTTTTGTCACGTGATATTCTCTGCTTTTCTTTGTAACAAACCGCCGCTATTATACCACATTTTTCCGCAGAATGCTTGTATTTCATAAAAATTTCAGGACTTTTTTCGCAAAAAGCCGGATTTCGCTTAACATCACGGGAAAAGCATGGTAAACTCTTGAAAAAAGCAGTGATGCAATCACGAGAAGGAGTCTCTTTTATGGAAATCGAACGCAAATACCTTCTGGATCAGCTTCCGGAAAATCTTACAAGCTATCCATGTAAAAAATCGAGCAGGGCTATCTTTCCACCGAACCGGTTGTCCGCATCCGCCGCTCTGACGACGAATATTATCTGACCTACAAGTCAAAAGGGCTGATGGTGCGTGAAGAGTATAATCTTCCGCTCACAAAGGAATCTACCTGCATCTGCGGGAAAAGGCAGACGGCGTTCTCATCTCAAAAACACGCTATCTGCTGCCGCTTACCGGAACGGATCTGACGATCGAGCTCGATGTCTTTGATGCGCCGTATGAAGGTCTTTACCTCGCAGAGGTGGGTTTCGGACGAAGCATCCGCAAACGCCTTTGTTCCTCCGGTATGGTTTGGAAAGGATGTAACCTATTCTTCCGATTATCACAACAGTACGCTCAGTAAAAGGAAAAAAACTATAAATTACCAGAAAAAATACCCCGGTGCCTTTTCCACGGCTGCCGGGATTTTTCCGCTCGTTTGTTTTTTACTCTTTTTGTGCTTGCTTTTTGCTTGTTTTTGGTTTGTTTTTTGTGCATACATTCTTTATTTTGCTGCTTTCACATTAGCGTCATTCTGTCAAAGCGGCGGTGCTGCTCCTTCTAATCCACTCCCTTTGATTTCCGGATGCAGGCTCGTGTTGCATCAATAACAGCACTTCTCAGTTTCTCCCGCTCCAGTACGGCAACCGCTTCGATGGTGGTTCCGCCTGGCGAGCAGACCATGTCTTTTAATTCTCCCGGGTGCATTCCTGTCTCGAGAAGCATTTTGGCGCTTCCAAGGACAGACTGTGCAGCAAATTCATATGCCTGTTTTCTCGGCATTCCTTCGGCTACGGCCGCATCTGCAAGAGCCTCCAGGAAAAGAAATACGTACGCCGGCGAGCTTCCGCTGACACCTGTGACGGTATCCATCAGATACTCCGGAACAACTTCTGCGCGGCCAAAGCTTTTCAGGAGGGTTAAAACGAGCTGCAGCTCTTCCTCCGTCACGAGATCATTGGCACAGACGCCGGTCATTCCTTCTCCGACGAGTGCTGGTGTGTTTGGCATGGTGCGAATTAACTTTGTTGGTTTTCCGATTTCTGTACCCAGCCATTGTAAAGACTTACCGGGAAGAATCGATACGATAATCTTCTCGGGTGAGATGAAGTTTTTGACGAGGTTTATTATATTTTTTATTTGGTTTGGCTTTACTGCCAGGAATACAAGATCGGATCCGGCTACGACCGCTTCGTTCTCCGTAGTCGCCTGGACTCCAAACTGGTTGGTCAAGCGTTCCACACTTTTCTCCGTGCGGACCGATACCAGAATGTCATCTGCAGATACAACTCCTTTTGAATCATTCCGCCAATCATGGCACTCGCCATGTTGCCGCCGCCGATAAAACCTACTTTCATGTCTGTTCGCCTCCGTATGCCTGTGTTGTAAAAATATATGCGACATCCATAGTATGCACCAAAATCTACTTTTTTGCAATACTTTTCTCTATTTTCTTCTTTTCTTTTTACAATTTTCTTTATTTTTTTCGAATGAAATGTCGCTGTTTGTCGACGAATGTCGAAAAGTGTCTTTTCTGTCTTTTTCGCTTTTCTATTCCGCCGGAATCAGCCTTTGGCGGCGGCCTCTTCGGCGTATTTTGTTGTCACGAGTGTCTTGTACGGTGCCTTTTTCTCCAGCTCTCCCGCCTGCTCCAGAATTTCCTGCAGAAGATCAAAACTTTCTTCCTCAAAGATCAGATTTTCTTTCCACGTATCCTGCTCATAGTAGCGGCGCACGATCGCGGTGATGGTTTCCAGCTCGGTTTCTGCAAACTGCGGCGCAATCACTTCTGCAATCTCCTCCGGTGTGTGCGTCTGCACGAAGTCCATTCCCTTCTGCAGTGCCTTCGTGAATTTTTCTACGGTTGCGCCGTGCGTTTTCAGATAACTCTGTTTGACGCTGTACGACGTATACGGCACATACCCGGATTCCGTTCCGACCGATGCCACGACATAGCCGTCGCCCTTCTGCTCGAGCAGTGTCGCGGACGGTTCAAATTCAATCGTATAATCCCCCTGCCCGCCGGAGAACGCGGCAGCTGTGGAACAAAATCGATGCTCTGGTTAATGTTTACGTCTTTTTATCAATCCCTTTCTGCGCCAGAACATACTCAAAGACCATTTCCGGCATACCGCCTTTTCTTCCCCCTAATACCTCTTTGTTTTCAATTTCTCCCAGGTAAACGAATTGTCTTTCTCTTCCCACAACAAAGTTTCCCGCCCGCTGCGTCAGCTGCGCGAAGTTCACAACGGGTCTGCGGTTTCCCTCGAGGTACGCGTAGACGGTTGCCTCCGCCCCCATAAACCCGATATCCGCCTCGCCGGAAATCATCGCCGTCAGCACTTTATCTGCACGCAAATCCTGTTATCAGCGTCAGATCAATGCCCTCGTCCGCGAAATACCCCCTCCTCAATTGCCACGTACTGCGGGGCGTAAAAAATGGAGTGGGCAACCTCATTTAATGTCACCTGCTCCACTTTTTCTTTTGTCTCATCTTTTGCCCCGCATCCCGCCAGCGTCACTGCCGCCATCGCCAGTACAAGCACACCTGTCAGCCATTTTCCTTTCATCAACAGATTCTCCTGTTTTTCATTCTAACCTTAGAATATGATTTCCCGGTAAAATGCGTGCAAAAAACGAAGGAGAAATGTTCGAATTTCGTTTTCTCCTTCGTTTCTTATTTCTTCTCTTGTTTTCTTTTGCCTTCTGTTCTTCTTTCGTCCGGATTTTGTCTTCGTACATTTTCAGATCGTTCAGATCCAGCATGAAGCAGGCCGTCGGTTTGGAAATGTGGTAATGTGTTTCTGTCATCTCCTTTTGCCGCATCTGCGCGTTTCTTTTTATATTTTTCATTCTACAATACCTTATCGCTCCGTCAACACATTTAGGCTTCCTTTTTCCGAAATTTTCTATTTTGAAAAAAACAAATTGAGGATCTCCGCAAAATTTGTTATAGTAAGGGTAATTCAAACAGTTACAAAGGAGGCTATTATGAAAATAAAATCAGTTGCTGTTCTGGGCGCCGGGCGGTTGGGTCTTATGTGATCTGGGGCTTTCGGAGAAAAAGGACATCCGGCTTGGCGTTATCGCGTCCGGGGAACGGGCGAAGCGTCTGAAAAACAAAGGATGCAAAATTAACGATACGATTTATCACCCGGAGGTATGGACACCGGAAGAGGCACACGGCGTGGATTTTCTGATCGTCTCGCTCAAATACGGCGCACTGCCGGGGCTCTTGACAATATTACTGCCGTTACCGGCGAGAATACTGTGATCATGAGTCTGATGAACGGCGTGGACAGCGAGGAGATCATCGCGGAAAAAGCCGGTGCGGAGCATCTGCTTCATGCTGTTATCAAAGTAGCTTCTCATAAAGAGAATGACGGCTACGTTTTTTTTCAACCCTGAGGCGACGCTCGGCATCATTTTCGGCGAAGTTTCGGCGCCGTACGACAGTGAGCGTGTGCAGGCTGTTCTGGATCTGTTCTCCGGCACAGGGGCTGCATTACCGGGCAACCGATTGTATTTTTAGAGGAAATATGGAGCAAATTCCGGCTGAATGTCTGCAATAACCTGCCGCAGGCTATTCTCGGTGCCGGGGTCGGCTGCTACCGCGACAGTGTGCATATGAAGGCGATCAGCGACGGACTCCGCGCAGAACTGATGGCGATTGCGGAGGCAAAGGGAATTGATATCAACAAGGCGGATGTCTCCTCGGGACGCGGAAGTGCGGTTCCGCCGACGGCGCGCTACTCGACGCTCCAGGATCTCGATGCGGGACGCCATACGGAAATTGATATGTTCTCGGGTGCGCTGATCCGCATGGGAAAAGAGCGGGGAATTCCAACGCCTTACAATGAATTTACGTACCATATGATCAAAGCACTGGAAGAGAAAAACGACGGACGGTTTGACTACAGCGGAAGCGAAGAACCGCTCTGGGCAAAATAGATACGATAGGAGAATCTCACGATGAAAGAAATCAAATGGGCTGTACTCGGATGCGGTGTGATTGCAAATGAAATGGCGGTCGCACTGCAGAAAAACGGAAAGAATATTTACGCGGTCGGCAACCGGACCCATGAGAAGGCGGCTGCTTTTGCGGAGAAATATGGAATTGGAAAAGTTTACGATGATTTCCATGAGATGTTTACCGATCCGGAGGTCGATGTCATTTATATCACGACGCCGCACAACACGCATCTTGGCTTTATGAAAGAGGCGATTGCCAATGGAAAACACATTCTCGTTGAGAAATCGATTACGCTGAACAGCGACGAGCTCGACGAGGCCATAGCGCTTTGCAAAAGAAAAAGGTGTCATCATCGGGAGGCAATGACGATTTACCATATGCCGATCTACAAAGAGCTGAAAAAAATTCTCGACTCCGGCCGTCTCGGCAGAGTCAATCTGATCACGATGAACTTCGGCAGTTTCAAAGAGTACAACATGAAGAACCGCTTCTTCAACCGGAATCTCGCAGGCGGCGCGATGCTTGATATCGGCGTATACGCACTCTCCTTCCTCCGCTGGTTCTTCGACTCCAAGCCGGATCAGCTCCTTTCCAGGTAAAGCCCGCTCCGACCGGTGTGGACGAGCAGGCCGGCCTCCTTCTCACCAATCAGGAAGGACAGATGGCAAGTGTGATGCTCTCTCCCTCCAAACAGCCGAAACGCGGCATGGTTTCCTGTGAGAACAGTTTATCGAGATCATGGAGTACCCGCGTGCCTGGGAAGCAAAAATCACAGACGCTTCCACCGGCGAATCCGAAATCATCAAAGCCGGTGACAACGCCGATGCACTCGCCTATGAGCTCGCCGACATGGAACGCGCCATCAATGGAGATGCATCTGCCATGCACCTCGACTACACGAAGGACGTCATGGATCTGATGACCTCCTTCCGCAGAACCTGGGGCTATACGTACCCGGAGGAAGAAAATAAGATTCGCACATCAAAAGCCCCTGCCCGGCACACATCAGATGCCGGGCAGGCACTTTTTTCACCTGCAATACTCTGCAATTTTCTTTTTCAGTAATTCCGCATCAATCGGCTTTGCGATATGCACGTCCATGCCGGCCTCTTTTTGCGGCCTGCCGGTCTTCAACAAAGGCGTTGGCGGTCATGGCGAAAATCGGAATGGAGGCGGCATCATCACGTCCATGACTTCCACGCATATTTTTATACTTCATTTTACGCTGATTATTTTCTCTGTCAACCCAAATAACATTACATTTCCAATATTTTGCATGTCTTTTTATTTTTCTGAAATTTTTTAAATCTTCCGTTTTTCTCTTGCACAATTGTTTTTATGCGTATATAATTGTCTGCAGAAAGCAAAGGGAGCTCGCGTGCGAAGCGGGCTGAGTAGGATGCATCTCTAGACCCTGAACCTGATTTGGGTAATGCCAACGTAGGGAGATACGATATGCACATTTTCTGCAGATATACCTCCACGTATATCTGCTTTTTAATCTCTATGAACACATCATCAACAGGTTCTTCCAGTATCACAAGGGAATTTGCTTCTGCAAAATACTCACACAGGAGGAACAAAAAATTATGTTAGGCACTTTGTCTTGACAATGTCAGAAAAACAACCCTCTCGTACACAACATCACAAATTACGTTACGGTAAACGATGTCGCCAATATTCTGCTGGCATGCGGCGCAAGCCCGATCATGTCCGATGAACCGGAGGATGTCGAGGATATCACCTCCATCTGCGGCGGTCTGAACATCAACATCGGAACGCTGCACAGAACGAGCATCGACGGCATGTACCGTGCCGGTGCAAAAAGCAGCTTCGCTCGGCCACAAAATCCTGCTCGATCCAGTCGGCGCAGGCGCAAGCCACTTACGTACTTCGACCGCAGTCGGACTGATGGAAAAAATCCGTTCACCGTCATCCGCGGAAATATTTCCGAAATCAAACACTGGCACTCGGAAGCGGAACGACAAAGGGTGTTGACGCAGACGTTGCCGATAAAGTAACAGACGAAAACCTCGACAGCGCCGTTGCTTTTGAAAAAACTTTGCGAAAGACCACAACTGTGTTGTCGCCATCACAGGAGCGATCGACCTCGTTGCCGATGATGACACCTGCTACGTGATCCGCAACGGACGCGCCGAGATGGGGAAGCATCACCGGAACAGGCTGCCAGCTCTCCGGCATGATGACCGCTTACCTCGTTGCCAACCCGGACGAGCCGTTAAAAGCCGCTGCTGCCGCTGTCTGCGCGATGGGACTTGCCGGCGAGATCGGCTGGAGCCATATGAAACCGGAAGACGGCAACTCCACCTACCGGAACCGCATCATCGACGCCATCTACCACATGGACGGCGAGACGCTGGAGAAAGGTGCAAAGTATGAAGTGCGATAAAAAAGGCCTGCTTTTATATGCTGTGACAGACCGCAGCTGGCTGAACGGCGAGACACTGTACAGCCAGGTGGAAAAGGCTCTGCAGGGCGGCGCAACGTTTATCCAGCTCCGCGAAAAAATCTTGACCAGGATCACTTTATGGAAGAGGCACTGGAACTAAAAACTCTGTGCCGCATACCATGTTCCTTTCGTCATCAACGATAACGTGGAAATCGCAGCTAAGATGGATGCCGGACGGCGTCCATGTCGGCCAGAGCGATATGGAGGCCGGCGATGTCCGTGCAAAGCTTTGGCCCGGACAAGATCATCGGCGTTTCGGCGCAGACCGTGGAACAGGCCATTCTCGCCGAGCAGCGCGGGGCAGATTACCTCGGCGTCGGCGCAGTCTTCCACACCGGTTCCAAGGCGGATGCGGAGGATGTCAGCCACGAAACGCTGACTGCTATCTGCAATGCCGTTAAAATCCCTGTTATCGCCATCGGCGGCATCACACGCGATAACGTGACGGAGCTTTCCGGCAGCGGCATCTGCGGCATCGCCGTCATCAGTGCCATTTTTGCACAGAAAGACATTGTTTCCGCAACGAAGGATCTGAAAGAACAGACTCTGCGCATGCTGGAAAAACAAATAATTTTACGTAACCATTCATCCTCACACCAGGCGGCAGACTGGGGGCACCACTTTTTTGTCGCCTGTCCAAAAAGAAAAGTAATGCAAAGGAGTAATTCTCATGGACGCGAAAAACATGAAAACAGCATTAACAATCGCGGGAAGTGATTCCAGCGGAGGCGCCGGCATTCAGGCAGACATCAAAACCATGATCACAAACGGAGTTTACGCCATGTCGGCAATTACCGCACTCACCGCCCAGAACACCACCGGGTTTCGGTATTTTCGATGTAACACCGGAGTTTCTGGCCGCACAGCTTGACGCCGTCTTTACGGACATCTTCCCGGACGCCGTCAAAATCGGTATGGTATCCTCCCCGGCACTGATCGAAGTCATCTCCGAACGGCTTCGCTTCTACCAGGCCAAACACATCGTTGTGGACCCGGTCCTCGTCGCTACAAGCGGCTCCGCGCTCGCTTCGGGCGGCGTGCCTGACCTGATGAAAAAACTGCTCTTTCCTCTGGCCGAAGTCATCACACCGAATATCCCAGAGGGAGAAGTTCTCTCCGGCATCAAAATCCAGTCGGAAAGTGATATGGAACGCGCCGCAAAAGAGATCGGGGATTCCTGCGGCTGTGCCGTTCTGTTGCTGGCGGCCACAGTATCAATGATGCCAACGATCTTTTTATATCACAACGGCACATTTACCTGGTTCACCGGAAAACGCATCGACAATCCGACACACACGGCACCGGCTGTACACTCTCCAGCGCCATCGCATCGGGGCTCGCAAAGGGGCTTTCCCTTCCGGATGCCATTTCCGCCGCAAAAGAGTATATTTCGGGCGCACTCGCGAGCATGATGGATCTCGGCCACGGCTCGGGGACCGCTGAACCACGCTTACCGGATCTGATTTTGAAAATAAAGGAGAACAACAGATGGAACGCAATTACGCAACACAGATGGACGCCGCACGCCGCGGCATTGTAACACCGGAGCTGAAAAAAGTCGCAGAAAAAGTATATGGCCGTGGAAGACCTGATGCCGCTCGTTGCCAGCGGAAAGGTTGCCATTCCGGCCAATAAACTGCACACCTGCATCGATCCGGAGGGCATCGGCTCGATGCTGCGCACGAAAATCAATGTAAATCTCGGTGTTTCGAAAGACTGTAAAGATTACGATGTGGAGATGCAGAAGGTACTCTCCGCGGTCAATATGGGCGCAGAAGCCATCATGGACCTGTCCGAGCCACGGCAATACGCAGCCGTTCCGGCGGAAACTGACCTCGAATGTCCGGCCATGATCGGCACCGTACCGGTATATGACAGTGTGATCCATTACCAGAGAGACCTGGATACGCTGACCGCCAAAGATTTTATTGACGTCATCCGCCTCCATGCCGAGGACGGTGTCGATTTCGTCACCCTGCACTGTGGCATTACCAGAAAAACCATCGATCAGATCGCAAACACAAACGGAAAATGAACATCGTATCCCGTGGCGGCTCCCGTGTTCGCTTGGATGAGCATGACCGGCGAGGAGAATCCGTTCTACGAGCACTACGATGAAATTCTCGACATCTGCGAGGAATACGACGTGACCATTTCCCTCGGTGACGCCTGCCGTCCTGGCTGCCTTGCCGACGCAACGGATGTCTGCCAGATTGAAGAGCTGGTGCGCCTCGGCGAACTCACCAAACGTGCCTGGGAAAAGACGTTCAGGTTATGGTTGGAAGGAATGGCCACGTTCCGATGGATCAGATTGCGGCAAACATGAAAGTACAGCAGACCATCTGCATGGGCGCTCCGTTCTATGTCCTCGGCCCTCTTGTGACCGATATTGCACCGGGCTACGACCACATCACCGCTGCCATCGGAGGCGCGATTGCGGCCATGAACGGCGCTGCTTTCCTGTGCTATGTGACACCAGCTGAGCATCTGGCTCTTCCGAACCTGGATGATGTAAAACAGGGCATCATCGCAAGCAAAATCGCCGCACACGCTGCCGACATCGCCAAAGGTGTTCCGCATGCGCGTGATATTGACGACAAGATGGGCGATGCCCGCCGCGTGCTCGACTGGGAAGCACAGTGGGACTGTGCCACTGGACCCAGGAGACCGCCAAAGCCATCCGCGCCGACCGCTCGCCGGAACAGGAAGATACCTGTTCCATGTGCGGTAAATTCTGCGCTGTCCGCAGCATGAATAAAGCATTAAACGGCGAACATATCGACATTCTTTAACGTCAGTAGACAAGAAGTCACAGTACGCGAAAAGTGAACGGTTTTCATTACGAAACCGTTCCTTTCTGCATTTCCAAAATCTTTTTCTATTTTTGCCCATCCTTCGGCGTAACGGACTGCTTTGTGCCATCCGTTCATCTTCTCATCGCGCTCCTCTTTCGAGAGCTCCGGCTCAAACGTACGGTCAATGGCTCCGTTCTGTTTTACCGTCTCCCTGATCCGGCCAGTAGCCGACGGCGAGTCCCGCAAGATAAGCTGCTCCCATTGCGGTCGTCTCGATGCAGCACGGCCGCTCCACCGGCGCCTGGCTGATGTCCGCCTGGCACTGCATCAGGAAGTTGTTGGCGCTTGCTCCGCCGTCCACACGCAGCGCAGAGAGCTTCATGCCGGAATCTGCCTCCATCGCTTTTAAGACATCATCCACCTGATACGTGATCGACTCCAGCGTTGCGCGGATCACATGGTATTTGTTGACGCCGCGGGTCAGGCCGAGAATGGTTCCTCTCGCATACTGATCCCAGTACGGTGCGCCAAGGCCGGTAAACGCCGGCACGACGTAGCAGCCGTTCGTGTCGTTCACCTTCTGCGCCATGTACTCGGAATCCTGCCGAGGACTCGATCAGCCGCAGTTCATCCGGAGCCACTGGATCGCTGCCCCGGCCGACGAAAAATGGAGCCCTCCAGCGCATAATAAACCTTTCCGTCAATGCCCCAGGCAATGGTGGTGACCAGACCGTTGTTGGAAAATACCGGTTTTTCTCCGGTGTTCATCAAAAGGAAGCAGCCCGTTCCGTATGTATTCTTGGCCTCACCCGGCTCAAAACAGGTCTGACCGAACAACGCCGCCTGCTGGTCTCCCGCCGCCCCCGCAATCGGAATCGGTCCGCCCAGAAAAACTCCGGATCTGTCTCGCCGTAAATGCAGCTTGACGGCTTCGGTTCCGGCAGCATACAGACCGGAATATCCAGTTCCTTTAAAATATCCTCATCCCAGGTCAGCGTATTAATGTTAAAAAGCATGGTACGGGACGCGTTGGAATAATCCGTCACATGGATCTGCCCCTAGTCAGCTTATAAATAAGCCAGGTTTCCACTGTTCCAAAATAGAGTTCTCCCTCGGCCCGTTCGCGTACGCCCGGACCTCATCCAGGATCCATTTCAGCTTTGTGGCTGAAAAATAAGCATCAATCACCAGGTTGGTTTTCTCCCGGAAACGCTCCGTCAGTCCCTTTTCCATCAGAGAATCACAATACCTGGACGTTCTCCGGCACTGCCAGACAATGGCATGATACACCGGTTCCCGGTATTCTTATCCCAGACGATC
>VOFG01003821.1_pt1 | contig 21277 bp, 38 predicted proteins | sample 5384171 | NCBI WGS metagenome assembly VOFG01 (sample SAMN12384726, study PRJNA508395) | human gut metagenome | isolation source: healthy gut F | host: Homo sapiens
CCGACATCGTCTTTTATGATAATTTCGTCGGCGCTTACTGAATGGACTATACCGTCCTGCTTTGCAATAATACATACCCGGAGTCCACAGCAGCCTTATATTCCATACCTGTACCGACATAAGGTCTTTCAGTTTTAAGCAGCGGTACAGCCTGTCTCTGCATGTTTGCACCCATCAGCGCTCTGTTAGCGTCATCATTTTCAAGGGAACGGTATCATAGCAGTAGCAACAGAAACTACCATCTTAGGAGATACATCCATATAGTCGACAAGCTCGCGTTCACATTCAAAGGATCTTGTCACGGTAACGGGCGTTTACCTTAGGTCTTGCTAATTTGCCTTCTTCTGTCAGCGGTTCATTGGCCTGAGCTACTATAAAGTTATCCTCAACATCAGCGGTCATGTAGACAACTTCGTTTGTTACAACGCCGGTTTCCTTGTCAACTCTTCGGTAAGGTGCTTCAATAAAACCGTACTCATTAATTCTTGCGAATGTAGCAAGATATGATATCAGACCAATGTTAGGTCCTTCAGGAGTTTCGATAGGACACATTCTTCCGTAATGGCTGTAGTGTACGTCACGAACCTCAAATCCGGCTCTGTCTCTTGAAAGACCTCCGGGACCAAGCGCTGAAAGACGTCTTTTTTATGAGTAAGCTCTGCAAGAGGATTATTCTGATCCATGAACTGCGAAAGCGGTGATGAACCGAAAAATTCTTTGATTGCGGCAGTTATAGGTCTTATATTTACAAGTGCCTGAGGAGTTATAGCCTCCATATCCTGAGACTGGAGATTCATTCTTTCCTTGACAACTCTTTCCATTCTGGCAAAACCGATTCTGAACTGATTCTGGAGCAGCTCGCCTACAGAACGAATACGTCTGTTTCCGAGATGGTCGATATCGTCCACGAATCCGACACCCTCGCAAAGATTCAGAAAATGGCTGATCGTAGCATAAATGTCGTCAAGAATAATGTGTTTTGGAACAAGCTCGTCAACTCTTTTTTTGACATTTTCCTCAATTTCTTCGGCGTCAGCAGATGTTTTCAAGAATATCTTGAGAACCTTTGAAAGAAACTTTTTCATTAATGCCGTACTGTTCAACATCAAAATCAACATATCCGGTAATATCTACCATGCCGTTACCAATAACCTTAACTTCTTTTTCTACCATTCTGGTAGCGTTTTCACCGGTTTCAGTGACATAGTATCTTTTACTTCAACAGTCAGGTAAACTTCGTACACACCTGCCTGTTCAATTTCCATAGCCTTATCAAAGGAAATTTTCTCTCCTTCGTCAGCCATGATTTCACCCGTCAGCGGATTGATAACGGGTCTGGAAAGAATATGACCGGAAATACGTGTTCCTATGCCTAGCTTCTTATTGAATTTATAACGTCCGAATCTTGCAAGGTCGTATCTCTTGGCGTCAAAGAAAAGATTATTTAGATGTGCAATTGCACTTTCAACTGTAGGCGGTTCTGCCCGGACGAAGCTTTTTATATACGTCGATCAGAGCATCTGAATTGTTCTTTGTTCCGTCTTTTTGAAGAATGGTCTGAGCCAATCTGTCGTCCGAACCGAAAAGATCGAAAATTTCTTCGTCTGAGCTTACGCCGATAGCTCTGATAAATGTTGTAAGAGGTATTTTTCTGTTTTTATCAATTCTTACGTAAACAACGTCACTTGAATCCATTTCGTATTCGAGCCATGCGCCCCGGTTAGGAATAACTGTAGCTTTAAACAGATCCTTACCTGTTTATCTTTTTTCAAAAGAGTAATAAACGCCGGGGAACGAACAAGCTGTGAAACAATAACACGTTCAGCACCGTTGATGATAAAAGTACCGCTTTCAGTCATAAGCGGAAAATCGCCCATGAAAATTTCGCTTTCCTTAACATCGCCGGTTTCCTTATTCCAAAGTGTAGCGGTAACTCTCAGCGGAGCTACTGCATAGGTCACATCTCTTTCCTTGCATTCGGCAATGGTATATTTGGGGTATCGTCAATTTTGTAGTCAACAAAATTAAGTACCAGATTTCCGTTGTAATCAGTAATAGCGGAAACATCACGGAAAACTTCTTTCAAACCTTCATTTTTAAACCATTGATAGAATTTTTCTGCACCTCGATAAGATTCGGAATTTCCAATGCTTCGTTAATTTTACCGAAGCTCATTCTGACATTCTTTCCAAGCTGCTTTGGCTTGACATTTACCATAGGCGGAGACCTCCTTGTTTTTTACAAGCAGTTTTTTACTGCCGGAACGGATTACTTCTCACGGATTTTTTTAATTCCGTATTTTTAAAAAAGCATCTTGACATAAAATCAAATATATGTTATACTATTTTGTCAAGAAATCTGTTCAGTCATATTGATACATTTTATAATTATAGTACATTTTTTTTAAATTTGTCAAGTGCTTTTTTACAAAATTTTAAGCGGACGTTTAACCGTCCGCTTAAAATTTATTTTATAAGTCACTGAAATTTTATTGCTTAACTCAATCGCACTGTCGATTTTCAACGCTTTCAATTATATCTGACGCTTCATCTAACCAGTTTCCGGAATAAAGCTCAATAGCTCCTTTATCACAGGCTGCTGCAAGCTTGGATCAATCGGAAGTCTGCCCAGTACTTTCAGATTATATTCTTCCGCTACCTTATCAAGCTTGCTTTCGCCGAAAATATTTATTTTTCTTACCGCAGTCAGGACACTGAGCGTAACTCATATTTTCAACTATACCAATTATAGGAATATCCATCATTTCAGCCATTTAACGGCTTTGCAACAATCATTGAGACGAGCTCCTGAGGAAGTTACTACAATGATACCGTCAGCTGGTATAGACTGAAAAACTGTAAGGGGAACGTCGCCGGTTCCCGGAGGCATATCGACAAACATATAGTCAATATCTCCCCACATTACGTCGGTCCAGAACTGTTTAACTTCTCCGGCGATAACAGGACCTCTCAAATAACAGGATCCCGTATCGTTTTCCAACATAAGATTTACAGACATAATATTAATACCTGTAGCGCTTTCAGCCGGAAATACCTTCTTCAAAGACCGCTGCTTTCTTTTATACCAAGGCTTTAGGAATAGACGGACCGGTAATATCGCGTCAGAACAGCGGTTTTAAATCCCTTTCTGTTCATGTTTTACGGCAAGTATTGATGAAACTATTGATTTTCCTACGCCGCCTTTTCCTGACAATACCTATAACTTTTTTATTCTGCTTTTGGGCATGCGGCTTTTCAGCATGCTTGTTTTGTCTCTTTCACCGCAGTCTGGCTGCATGATGAACAGTCGTGCGTACATTCCTCATAATATTTCTCCCATTCTGCCGTATAATTGCAGCTAAATTTTTGTTATAAATAATTACAAAGGGGGAGCGATCATTCTGAAAATTCCGCCGATAATCCTTTTAATTAAAGGACGTTTTTACAGTCCTCCATGGTTATTTTTCGTGATTTTGCAAAGTATTCAAAAATCCATTTTAATGAAACAGAAGGTGTTTTTATACATCAGCGTTGCATTCAAAATGAAGATACAGACTTCTGTAATCCATGTTTATTGTTCCCACTATTGCAGTACTGTCGTCTGAAACGAAATTTTTCGCATGTATAAAGCCCGGCATATATTCATAAATCTTAACACCCAGATTAATAAGTTCCTTATAATAATTCCAACTCAATATATATTTACATACCATTTATCTGCAATGTGAGGGACTATAATTTTTACGTCAACGCCGCTTTAACTGCAAATCCCAACGCCGTTATCATTTCATTGTCAATAACCAAATACGGAGTAGTTATATAAACGTATTTTTTGGGCTTTATTAATAATATTAAGATATACTAATTCTCCTACAGGCTCATTGTCAGTAGGGGAGTCGCCGTACGGCAGAACGTATCCTTTAACGCTTATACGATTAAATTGGGATATATTTGCCGGTCTGTATTTTCATAATCGCTCAGTTGTTTGGTTTTCCATTCCCACATTTGGATAAACATAACGGTAAAGCTCCATACAGCTTCGCCTTTAAGCATTACTGCGGTATCCTTCCAATGACCGAAACGTTCTTTTTTCATTTATATATTCATCAGCCAGATTTACGCCGCCATTAAATGCAGTCGTTCCGTCTATTACCAAAATTTTTCTGTGATCGCGGTTGTTTTGCGCAGTTGAAAGGAAAGGTCTGAATTCATTTAATATACGGCATTTTATACCTTTGGTTTCCAGATACTTATCGTAGTGATTAGGCAGAAGAAACTGGCTTCCCATACCGTCGTATAAAAGTCTTACTTCGACGCCCTGTTCTGCTTTTCTTTCAAGAATATCAAGTATGGTATTCCACATTTTGCCATGATCAATAATGAAATATTCCATAAAATAAAACGCTCTGCTTTTTCAAGCTCATAAAGCATAGAAGCGTATTTTTTCTTCGCCGACGCTATAATATTCAACAGTCGTATTTTTATATATAGATATCCGCCGTAATCATTTACGTACTTTGCAAGATGAGCCATATAAATACTTTTCTTTCAAGATCATATAGAATGTTTTTGTCCTGAGGTATCAATGGTTTTGTCATTTTATGATTTGATTTTTTTCCCTTTGAAGAACAGAGTACCCAGTTCTGCATGAAGAAGGATATAAATTAGTGCTCCAACGATAGGTATCAACATAATTAGAATGGTCCATGAAAGCTTGTATGCAGGATTAGTTTCCTTTTTGTTTATAACGAAGCATACCATTAAAAGAGACAGAATAGTCTGTGCGCCATAGATCAGATTAGTATATTCATAAAGTTTAAAAAACAAGCAAGCATAAAAAGAGCCTGAACGGCAAGAAGCAGTATTATAAGAAAATTTCTGTTAAATATTTTTAAAAAATTTTTCAAGTATTTGTCCCTCCCAATATGTCAATTGAATTTTTATTATATCATATTTTGATTTTTTAGCAACATTAAAGTTTATTTAGCGTTTATAATCGTATTTTATTTGAAGGTGTGAATAATATCACATGTGTATGCGATATCTTTATCGGTGTGTGCGGCAGAAACAAACATAGCTTCAAACTGTGACGGAGCGGTATAGACTCCGTTTTCCAGAAGGTATCCGAAAAATTCGGCATATTTTTTTGTATCAGACTGTTTTGAATTATCGTAATTTTGAATTGCAGCATTATTGAAGAAAACGGTTAACAGAGAACCGACTCGGTTTACATTCAGTCCGGAATCTGTTGCAGCAGATTCTATCAGATACGATTTTCTTTCAAGTTCATTATATATGTCCGGATTGTTCTGAAGAATTTTTAACGTTGCAAGTCCTGCTGAAACGGCAATTGGATTTCCGGAAAGTGTTCCTGCCTGATATACTGATCCTGACGGCGCTACGCATTCCATAATTTCTTTTTACCACCGTAAGCTGCAAGAGGCATTCCGCCGCCGACTATTTTCCGAGAGCCGTCATGTCTGGTATTATTCCGTAATATTTCTGCGCTCCGCCTAAGCTTACTCTGAAACCGGTGATAACCTCGTCAAAAATCAGCAATGAATTATACTGACAGGTTATATCTCTGAGAAATTTTAAAAATCCTTTCTTTGGCGGTATAACGCCCATATTTGCGGCGCACGGTCACAATTACACATGCTATATCGCTTCCGTATTTTTTCAAAAAGTTCAGCAACAGAATCAATATTATTGTATTTTGCAAGCAAGGTATTTTTCAGTAAATCCTTCAGGTACTGGCGCTGTCAGGTATTGAATTTGTAAGAAGTCCCGAGCCTGCTTTTACCAGCAGACCGTCGGAATGTCCATGATAGCATCCCTCAAATTTTACTATTTTGTCACGCCCAGTAAATCCTCTTGCCGCACGGACAGCGCTCATTACAGCTTCCGTTCCTGAATTTACCAATCTTAGCATTTCCATTGACGGAATGTTTTTCTGAATAATCTGTGCCAGTTCAACTTCTCCCTTGTGACATGCGCCGAATGTCAAGCCTTTGTCACAGCTTTTCTTTACTGCGTCAATTACTTCCGGATATGCATGTCCGAGAATATTAGGGCCCCATGAGCAAACGTAATCGATGTATTCATTACCGTCGGCGTCATATATCCTACTTCCTTTAGCTTTTTCAATAAACAGTGGAGTTTTGCCTACATTTTTAAATGCGCGTACAGGACTGTTTACTCCGCCCGGCATAAATTGCAGTGCCTGACTATAAAGTTTTTGAGACTTGGAAATGTTCATATCTTCCTCCAGCCATTTTGCAGCGTCAGAGCATGATATGTAATGATAATATCAGCTCCGGCACGTTTTATTCCTATAAGATTTTCCATAACAATCTTTTTTTCATCTATCCAGCCAGTTTTGCTCCGGCTTTTACCATTGAATATTCTCCGCTGACATTGTAAGCGGCAATCGGTAAATCGTATCTGTCCCGGGCAGCTTTAATAATATCAAGATAGGCAAGGGCAGGCTTTACCATTACCATATCGGCGTTCTCCTCAATGTCGTCGGCAATTTCACGCAGCGCTTCACGTCCGTTGCATAATCCATCTGATAAGTCTTTCTGTCGCCGAACGACGGCGCTGATTCAGCTGCGTCACGAATGGTGAATAATATGCGGATGCAAACTTTGCGCTGTAGAGACAATATTGGAATATCATAAAATCCGCTTTCGTCAAAGAGCCTGACGTATTGCATTTACTCTGCCGTCCATCATATCCGACGGAGCGATTATATCCGCTCCTGCCTGAGCAAGACTTACTGCCATTGCAGATAACAGCGGCAAAGTTTCATCATTTAATACTTTATCATTTTTTTACAACTCCGCAGTGACCGTGCGACGTATATTCGCATAAGCAAACGTCTGCTATGACGAGCATATCCGGATATTTCTTTTTATATAACGTATTGCCTTTTGGGTTATTCCATTGCAGTTATATGCTTCGGACGCTTGCTCATCTTTATGTTCAGGAATACCGAAAATAAGCGGTCGGAAATTCCGCTGCTGTCTATTTCCTTAAAATTTCATCAAGTCTGTCTATAGAATACTGAAATACACCCGGCATTGATTCCACAGGATTTTTTTATTTTTCCCTCAACTACGAATGGGGGATATATAAAGTCGCTTTTTATTAAGATGCGTTTCACGCACAAGATTTCTGAGCTGATTATTCGCTCTCATACGTCTGAATCTGTTCATTTTTCCCTCCCGTAATATTGTGTCTATAATACCCTGAACGTTTTGTCTATCGGATATATAAAATTTATCAATACCTTTTTATAAGGACCTGTGATGTTACTTCGCCGATACATATAATTTCAGTACTGTCAGATAGTGAAAATCCATTTTTTTCAAAAAATGCGTTTACGCCTGATGAGCTTGCAAAAGTTATAAAATCTGAATTGATATCCTTATCATATTTAATTCTGTCATTAATTTTTATATCATATATTTTTATATCGTCATATAAAATTCCCGATTTGTCAAGAACATCTGTAAGGTCAGAAAACAACCTTTTTCTGCTCTTAGTATCAGAAGCTTATCAGTTTCGAAACGGTTTCGGCAATACGCTTTTGCCCAATTCTTTTGCAGTATATATTTCGGGTATGATATCAGGATATATTCCCGCTTTTTCAAGTATTTCTCCCGTACCGTTTCCGATAACTGCAAAATTTTACATTTCCAACTTTTTGATATCAATTTTCAGTTTTTTGAAATTTTTAAGGAATATTTCTGCTCCATTCATACTGGTAAGTACGATTATACTATATTTTTGAATATTTAAAAGAGAATCGTAAAATATCTTGTTATTACCGTATTCACATCTTTGCAGGTAATCAAGCTTGTTAATATCAGCACCTAGGGCGTACAGCTGTTCTGACAGTTTATCCACTAGTTTTTCTGTTCCAGTTACAGAAACGGAGACACCCGTAAGCAGACGATTGATATTTGTTGAAAAAAATCAAATGCGGCAGTTTCTCCTATAATTATGACAGCCGGAGTTTTTATTTTATGTTTTTAACTTCGTCAGCTATATTTTTTTTAAGTCGCTTCTAATTGTTTTCTGCTTAGCAGACGCTCCGTGAGGAGATAACTGCCGCCGGTGTATTTTTATCCTTACCGTTTAAAATCAGAGTTTCTGTAATTTTTGACAGATTATTCAGTCCCATTAAAATAACCAGAGTTTCATCAGTTGATGCATACTTTTTTTGATATTTTCAGGAATCAGGTCCTCGGCAGTATGTCCTGTTATAACATGAAAGCCACGACTCATTTTCCTGTGAGTTACCGGTATTCCTGCCAGTTCCGGAACAGCTATGGCGGAAGTTATCCTGCAGTACTATATCGTATGGAATATTGTGTTTTTTCAGAGCAAAATTTCTTCTCCTCCACGGCCGAAAACAAAGGATCTCCGCCCTTTAATCTTACGACAGCTTTGCCGTTCAAAGCATTTTCAACAGTATTTCGTTTATCCGTTCCTGTTTTTCGCAGTGATGTCCGGCACGTTTGCCTACGCAGATTTTTCGGTGGTATCTGCTGTAAAATCAAGCAGTCGGGAATCGATTAAGCTGTCGTAAACAACGGTATCGCATACTTTTAATAAATTCATTCCGCGCAGAGTGATCAGGTCGTAATCACCGCAGCCTGCGCCCACAAGATAAACCTTACCAAGCTTGTTCATAACTTTAAAACCAACTCCTTTGCAAGTTCTAGGTTATGGGGAAATGTCGGCGGTTCCGGACAGTATTTTATTCATATCTTTCGAAACTGTAAGCGTAATTTTTCCGCCGCATAATTCAGAATATGCTCCCACAGGCATTGAACAGTCTGCGTTTAAGGTTCTTATTACACATCGTTCTGTTTCAAAAGCCTTAAAGGTGTTAATGTCGTTAATTTTTTGTATCACAGGCGTTATAAAATCATTTTACGGCTCTCTAGTGCAATTATTCCCTGACATGGAGCAGAAAGAAAATCCATATAATCAAAAGCAGTGATACTGTAATTTTCTGTTTTAATTCCAAGACGTTCCAGACCTGACACCGCAAGAATAACAGCATCGTATTCTCCGTTTTCCAAGCTTTGAAAGGCGTGTGTCTACATTTCCCCGAATATCTTTAAATGTTACTTCATTATATATTTTTTTCAGATTAAGCCTGCGCCGTAAGCTTCCTGTACCTACAGTGAAATCTTTATATCAGTGATTTTGTGTCTTTTTGTGTAACAATAGCGTCTCGATAATTTCCTCTGGGCAATACGCCGGAAATTTCAAGATTTTCTCAAGAAATGCAGGAAGGTCTTTGGCACTGTGAACAGCAACGTCAATATTTCCGCACTGTAATGCCAATTCAATTTCAGAGACAAAAGATTCCCTTGCCGCCGATTTGTGAAAAGAGGTTTATCAATTATTTTGTCGACTTTAGTACTGATATAAATAATTTCTGGTTCTGCATCCGGAAAAAAAGATGTTAATCTTTCTATAAACATATTAGTCTGAGCCACTGCAAGTCTGCTTTTTCGTGTTCCTATTTTAATTTTCATACTCTTTTTATCTCTCAATTTCATTTTATGTTCATGATATAAATCAGGATTTATTGCTATAAAAACAATTCCATTTCATTCTCTTTCTTTATAAATCCTCGCTCAACATATAATTTCTTTTCCTTGCTCACTGCTATTAAGCCATAATCTTTTACATGAATTTTTGAAGCATAATTTATTATTTCATTTAAAATACAATTTGCAAATTTTGCTTTCTAAATTTTGGAGAAGTATATATATTTAATATATAACCCTCTAATCCGTTTAAATTTTCTTCATATGGAATACGTTCAAACAAACATAGAGAGCCTATTGCGACAAGTTTATTCTCGTGTAATATCCCCCAACTAATTAAATCCTTGTTTATATGCGATAAGTAATATTGCTTCGTTGCGGATTCCAACTCAGAAATATCTGTTTTTCTATTGATTTCTTCTAATTCTTTCAATAGTTCCATTCTTAATTGCCAAAATTCGTTTACCGATTGCTCATCTAATTTTACAATAATATTGTCCATACTATAACCCCATTCAAATCTCGATTTACTTATAATTTTTATTTAACAAAATGGAGATTTTTATTTCTTCAATCATATTAAAAATCTGTATATCATCGGGTAAATTTTCACTTTCAATACACATTTTCAATATTTTTCAAAAGCTTTTTTTCCTGACTGCTTCAGATGAAATTTCCCGTTTTATTTTTCACGGAATTTTCCTAGTATTTCGATAGTTTCAGACATTTTTCATCAATCATATTTTCCGTTTTCATGCGTAAATATGACGCAAATATCGGACTCTTACCGGAGGTGGAAATCCCGACGGTAATATCATTTTATGAACAACTGCCGGAAAAATAAAACCGCATTTATCAAGATCATCAACAGTATTAACCAAAATTTTTTTTTCTGCAAAGTTTAAATATATGTGCATTAAGCTGCTCGTCGTCTGACGCACTGATTACAAAAAAGCACTGTCAATATCTTCGTCCCTGAATTTTCTTTTAATAATTTTTATACCGTTTAAACTTGTAATGTCATCAGAAATTTCAGGGGCAATTACGGTAATGTACGGTTCAAAGGGAAGAAGCTTTTTCGATTTTTCGAGCCGCAACGTTTCCGCCACCGACAATTATGCACTTTTGCCTTTAATATCAATAAAAAAGGGAAGTACCCCATAGTATCACTGCTTTCCATATAGTTTCATGATTCTTAAAACCTCGGCAAATTGTTCAGCATTCATTTCCGACTTGAATTTATAGATAATATCCTCGAAAGGCTTTGAACGGATTTCTTTTTTTACTGATTCAATGTACGGCAAAAAGTTATGAAAATAAAGTTCTTTTTTCAGTGTATCCGTTTCTTTGGCAATTATCTCAAACGCAGTGTCAACACTGTTCATTTTTAAGATATTGTTGCTTTCAGACAGCTTTTCAAAATAATCGATTCCGATAAGTTCTGCGTCGTTTAAGCATGAAATACTGCTGTCAATATCCGGCGGTACTGCAAGATCAATAAATAAGCGTTTTTTATTTTTGTTTAAATATTTTTGAAGTTCGCAAAGGGTTATAGTATAATGAGGACTTGATGTGGCACTGATAATGCAGTCAGCGTCGCTTATATATTTATATCGCTGTGAATAATTAATTACATTGATACTGGGATTTGCAGCTATTTTAAAGTCAGGATTATGTTCTCTTAAAGTTATTGTTATATTTATGGATTTTATGCGATATTAAATTTTTTAGTACTGTAGTACCGGTTTTTCCGGTTGCGCCGATTAAAAGAACATTTATATTTCCCCCAAGTTTAACAGCTTCGTTTGCAGCCAGCGAAGCAATCGAAACAGAGGTTTTCGATAAAGCAGTTTCCGTTTTAATTTTTTTGCACATGCAATAGCGGACTGAAATATGATATTTAATTCATGTGATACGGTATCTGCTTCTTTAGCTGAATGGTAAGCTTTTTTGGTTTGCCCCAGTATTTCGTCTTCACCTATGACCATAGAGTCAATTCCGCTGGCAACTTTAAAAGATGTATAATGGATTTTTCATCTTGATAAAATCTTTTTTTAGCAGAGAAAATTTCTTTCGGTATCTTACTGTATTCTGCAAGAAGCTTGTCAACGTATTCAGGCGCCCGCAGGACTGCCGCAGAAATATACTTCAGTACGGTTACATGTACATAAAATTACACATTGAGAAATACATTTTGCCTTCATAAGTTCAGACATAAATTCACGTTGTATATCGAGAGAAAATGCAAAATTTTTGCGCATTTCGGCATCAGCACTTTTATAGTTTATACTGGTACAGAACAATTATTATCACTGCTTTCGCTTTAAGTTAAATAAACTGTTATTAATAATATCATATAAATTCACTTTTTTCAATACTTCCCGTTTATTATGGTAATATTTAGAGGCAGTTAAAAGATTGACTTTTATGTATCAGCGGTATATAATATATAATAGCTGTGAATTGTAGTATTAAACTTATGGGAAAGGATATAAAATGAAAATTTCTACAAAAAGGACGCTACGCACTTCGTATGATGTGTGATATAGCAGCAAACGATAACGGATCTGCTATTCCTCTTAAAGAGATTGCCGCACGTCAGAACATTAGTGTAAAATATCTGGAGCAAATAGTTATTCTTCTGAGTCGTGCAGGTTTTGTAAAAGCGTAAGGGGTGCGCAGGGAGGCTATAAAGCTTACCAATCCGCCTAAATACTATACAGTAGGTATGATTTTGCGTTTGACGGAAGGGAAGTTTAGCTCCGGTTTCATGTCTTGAGGACAATGTTAATACCTGCGGACGTGCATCGGAATGCAGCACTTTATTTGTATGGGAGCAGCTATACAGTGCGATTTGCAATGTCGTGGATAACATTACTATTGAGGATATATTAATGCATTCGGGAAATAACCGTGGAGATGATTATGTGATTTAGACCCAAACGTCATAATTAACAAATCGACTATACTTCAGAGGTTAGTTAAAAAATAATAATAATTCCTATTTTATACTAAATATTATTGTTATATGGAGAACATTTTTGATAAATATTAATATTGACTTTTTGTGCTCAGATGTTACAATGTTAATGTTGGGATGAGGGATAAAACCATATAACAAGTTGCAGTTATATTATTAGGTTAGCAAAAGCTAACTTATTTGAATATATTGCATATCATAGATTTACAGTATAAAATATTGCTGACTACAGCTTAAGGCTGTTTTATTAAATAGGAGGTTATAATATGGCAAACTTTGAACAGTGGCACGGATTTAAAGGTAGAATGTGGAAGGAAGAAATCAATACCCGTGATTTCATTCAGAACAATTATACTCCTTATGACGGCGATGAATCATTTCTAACCGGTCCGACTGAAGCTACAAATAAGCTTTGGGGAAAACTTAAGGAATTACAGAAGAAAGAAGAACGTGCAAAAGGCGGAGTTCTTGATATGGATACAGAAATTGTTTCAACAATCACATCGCATAAGCCGGGATATCTTGATGAAAGTATGAAAGATCTTGAAAAAATCGTAGGTCTTCAGACAGATAAGCCTCTTAAACGTGCATTTATGCCTTTCGGCGGAATAAAAATGGCTGAAGAAGCTTGTAAAACTTATGGCTATACTCCAAGTCCTGAACTTCATAAAATATTTACAGAATATCATAAAACGCATAATCAGGGCGTATTCGACGCATATACGCCTGAAATGCGTGCAGCTCATAAGAACAAGATTATTACAGGTCTTCCAGATACATACGGAAGAGGACGTATCGTGGGCGATTACAGAAGAGTTGCTCTTTACGGTATTGATATGCTTGTTGAGGAAAAGTCCAAGGATCTTGCTTTCTGCGGAAACGGTAAAATGCGTGACGACGTTATCCGACATCGTGAAGAAATAAGCATGCAGATAAAAGCGCTTAAAGAAATGAAAGTAATGGCAGAATCATACGGATTTGATATTTCAGCTCCTGCCAAGGACGCACGTGAAGCATGCCAGTGGTTATATTTCGGTTATCTTGCAGCAATCAAAACACAAAACGGCGCTGCAATGAGCGTTGGACGTATTTCTACATTCCTTGATATTTATATTCAGCGTGATTTAGACGAAGGAAAGCTTACAGAATCAGAAGCTCAGGAGCTTATCGACCATATGGTTATGAAGTTCCGCATGGTTAAGTTTGCACGTATTCCTTCATATAATGAACTGTTCTCAGGAGATCCTGTTTGGGCAACGCTGAGTATTGCCGGAAAGAGCGTTGACGGTCGCCATATGGTTACTAAGAACGATTTTCGTTTTCTGCATACGCTTGAAAATATGGGACCTTCACCTGAACCTAATCTTACGGTTCTTTATTCATCAAATCTTCCGGAGGCGTTTAAACGTTATGCGTCTGCTATTTCCGTGCGTACAAGTTCTATTCAGTATGAAAACGATGAAGTTATGCGTGTTGAGTGGGGCGATGATTATGCTATCTGCTGCTGCGTATCTGCTACTCAGACGGGTAAGGAAATGCAGTTCTTCGGTGCACGTGCAAATCTTGCAAAGTGTCTTCTGTACGCAATAAACGGCGGTGTTGACGCTAAGACAAAGGTACAGGTAGGGCCGAAATATATTCCTATTACTTCGGAGTATCTTAATTATGATGAGGTAATGGCAAAGTTTGACGACATGATGAGCTGGCTTGCAAGCATTTATGTTCATACATTGAATCTGATCCATTATATGCACGACAAGTACTACTATGAAGCTGCCGAAATGGCTCTTATTGATACGGATGTAAGACGTACATTTGCCACAGGTATCGCAGGTTTCTCACATGTTGTTGATTCACTTTGCGCTATTAAATACGCTAAGGTTAAGACTATTCGTGATGAAGACGGTATTGTTACTGATTTTGAAACTACAGGCGATTTCCCAAGATACGGCAATGACGACGACCGTGCTGATGAAATTGCAGTATGGCTGCTGAAAACTTTCCTCAGAAAGATTAAACAGTGCCATACATACCGTGATTCAAGAACCTACAACCTCAATCCTTACCATTACTTCAAACGTTGTTTATGGCAAGGCTACAGCTTCACTTCCGGACGGAAGAAAAGCCGGCGAACCGCTTGCACGGTGCAAATCCATCATACGGGCGCTGAAAAGAACGGACTGCTTGCTTCACTTAATTCCGTTGCAAAGCTGCCTTACGAATATGCACTTGACGGTATTTCAAATACACAGACAATTAATCCTGACGCTTTGGGTCATGAAGAGTCGAGCAGGTTACAAATCTTGTAAATATTCTTGACGGATACTTTGATCAGGGGCACATCATCTTAATGTAAACGTATTCGGCAAAGACAAGCTTATTGACGCTATGGAACACCCTGAAAGGAAGAATACGCAAACTTCACGATCCGTGTTTCCGGTTATGCGGTTAAGTTTATCGACCTTACCCGTGAACAGCAGCTTGATGTTATTTCAAGAACATGTCATGAAACAATGTAATAAAATAATAAAAAATGAAATAATATTAATGCAGGTCTCCCCGCTGATGCGGAGAGACTTTGCTATGGAGGAATCGTGATGGATCAGAATGATGTACAGAAAGTCCGGGTTCACTCAATTGAAAGTTTCAGCGCTGCCGACGGTCCCGGAGTAAGATTTTATAGTTTTTTACAGGGCTGCAATATGCGCTGCAAATACTGTCACAATCCGGATACTTGGAATATGAATGACGGTGAAGAAATGACTTCCGATGAACTGTTAAAACGTGCCCTGCGCTACAAAAGCTACTGGAAAGATTCCGGAGGAATAACAGTAAGCGGCGGAGAACCTCTTCTGCATATTGACTTCCTGATAGATTTTTTCAGAAGAGCAAAGGAATACGGCGTGCATACCGTTATTGATACCGCCGGAAATCCTTTTACACGCGATGAACCGTTTTTCTCAAAATTTAATGAATTGATGAACTATACGGATCTTTTTCTGCTTGATATAAAAGAAATGGATAATGAACGTCATAGCTATATATTACCGGATTTAGTAATGATAATATTCTTGATATGGCAAAATATTTGTCTGAAATAAAAAAACCTGTATGGATCCGTCATGTACTTGTACCTCAGCTGAGCGATTTTGATGAAGATCTTGATAAGCTTTCAGAATTTATTGATACGCTTGATAATGTTGAACGTGTGGAAGTACTTCCTTACCATACACTAGGTGCATTTAAGTGGGAAACTTTAGGTATCCCGTATTCGCTTAACGGTGTATGTCCTCCAGATAAGGAACGTATATCTAATGCGAATAAAAGCTTAAAACTTATATGTATAAGTAATCAGAATTTGGAGTAAAAAAACCAGTTTTTATGGTGAGTTTTACTCCATATTTTTTATACCCATTTTCTTCTTTAAAGTGTAATAGTATAATATAAGCTCTGCTAAGTATAATAAATTATATGTAGATTTTATTGTATATAAATAAAGGAGAATATTATGCCGTCAACCTATGCACACTACCGCTTCGGACAACAGGTATATCGCCGTCTGCCTGAAAAATCCGTTCTGAAATTCAACCGTACAAAAGTCTGTTTGACATTGGATTGCACGGTCCTGATATTTTGTTTTATTATTACCCCTTGTTTTCTAATAAAGTAAATCGGATAGGTTATTCTATGCACGATAAATCAGGGTATTCTGTATTTTCAAAGTTTGGTAAAACAGCTATGGGATCAGAAAATCCGGCAGCGCATTTTGCTTACATTTATGGATTCCTTTGTCATTTTGCTTTGGATAGGGAATGTCACGGCTATATCAGCGCTAAAATAAGACAAAGCGGAATACGTCATGCAGAAATTGAAGTGGAATTTGACCGATATTTGCTGGTGCATGATAAAAAAGAATCCGCTGACTCAGATTCTTACAAAGCATATAAAGTAAGGTTTGTCAAACGCACGTATTATATCGGACTTTTTCCAAATGTTAATGCACTTCAAATACAGAAAGCAATGCATTCTATGATTTTTTTATAATCACCTTTTAATCGCACCTCATAGACCTAAACGAAAATTTATTTATACGCTTTTTAAAAGTTACAGGCAACGATAAGGAGATGCATGGACTTGTCATGAATCTGACACCGAATTTGAATTGTTCTGACAGTAATAAAAAACTTTGCCGACTTTATATTAATGCTTTAGATAAAGCAGTTACTATGATTAATGAATATAAAGATAATTTATTTGCGGAATTGCCTTGGAGGAACTGGTATTCTTATTCTTTTGGTTCTCAATATCAAGGAAGTGAAGTATAATGAAATTTAAGCTGTCAAAGGCAGAGCGAAACTGGATTTTATATGATGTGGGAAATTCAGCGTTTATTCTTCTTGTTTCTACACTGATTCCGATTTATTTCAATGGTCTGGCAGAACAAGTCGGTGTTAATTCTTCGGATTCGGTTGCATATTGGGGTTATGCTGTTTCTGTATCTACGCTTATAGTTGCTCTGACCGGTCCGGTTTTAGGCGCAGTTTCGGATAAAAAAGGACGAAAAAAAACCGTTGTTTTTGGTGTCCGTTTTAATTGGCGCTGTGGGATGCTTGTGTCTTGGATTATTTAAAAAGTGGCTTTTATTTTTAATTGTATTTGCATTGGCAAAGGTGAGCTATTCAATAAGTTTGATTTTTATGATTCCATGCTTCCGGATATTACTGACTCTGATCGTATGGACAGGGTTTCGGCACAAGGATATGCTTGGGGATATATTGGCAGCTGTATACCGTTTCTGCTATGTCTTACTCTCGTATTGGGATCAGATATAATTGGATTGTCTATTAATACTGCAATGATTATATCGTTTGCGGTTATAGCCATTTGGTGGATAATTTTTTCCGTACCGTTACTGCGTATTTATCGCCAGAGATATTATGCTGAGGACAGTCGTTTTGGAATTCAGAGTACATTTCATAACTTATGGAATTCATTGAAGGAAATTGCTGCAAATAAACAGATATTTTTATTTTTGCTTGCTTTTTGTTTTATATTGACGGCGTATATACAATTATTGAAATGGCAACAGTTTACGGTTCTGCACTGGGATTAGACAGCGCCGGATTGCTAATAGCGCTCTTGGTTACACAGATCGCAGCGTTTCCAAGTTCAATTTTGATTGGACGCCTTTCCCGGGATTTATCTACAAGGATGTTAATTTCAATTTGCATTTGTGCATATTTCTTTATTTCAATTTTGCTATTTTTTATGTCAAGACAGCTGCATTTTTGGATACTGGCATTGATGGTCGGTATGTTTCAGGGAGGTATACAGGCTTTGTCAAGAGGTCATTTTGCTAAAATGATTCCGCCGGAAAAGTCAGGAGAATATTTTGGAGTAATGGATATCTGCGGTAAGGGTGCTTCTTTCATTGGAACAACAACGATCAGTTTGGTTTCGCAGCTTACAGGAAATGCAAATTTGGGAATTGGCGCATTGGCATTGTTTTTTGCAGTGGGATTAATTCTATTTCAGCTTTCGTTTAGGAAACACAGCAATTAAACTACTTATTAATTTATCAAAATTCCAACAAACCAACAAAATATTCTAAAAAAAAACCCCGTTTAAATAAACGGGGTTTCATGTTATAATTTAGTTACTTAAAAGAAAGGACGGTAAAAAACATGCAGGCAACATTAAAAAGAGAAAAAATAATTTCAAAGGAAAAAACAAACTATATGGAAGTTCTGGGAGGAAACAGAGTAATTTACAGAGTAACGTCTACAAAAGTTATTCAGTATGGTAATGAAAAGATTACATACGGCATTGAGGCTGAAATGAAAAAAGGTCTGATTAAAGTCAAAGAAACTATTGATGATTTTTTCAGACGATGTTAGAGTAGCAGTAAGTTTTGCAGAACTGCTTGTAAGAAATAATATCAAACCGGCTTTGATTTATAATGCTGCGCTTTGTTTCCTGAGAAAAACGATTTAAAAAAAAATTGTATAATTCGGATTATGGTATTGAAATTTGGATTTTATTAGTGTATAATATTACTATTAAACTTGAAAGGAATTTTAGTATGTACGATAATCTGATGGATACAATTGGTTTTCTTTCTAAGACTGATCCTGAAGTGGGACAGGCTATGGAAAAGGAACTTGCAAGACAAAAAGAAATCTGGAGCTTATTGCCAGTGAAAATATTGTTTCACCTGAAGTAATGGCTGCAATGGGCTCAGTACTCACAAACAAATATGCGGAAGGATATCCGGGAAAGCGTTATTACGGCGGATGCGAATGTGTTGATATTGTAGAAAATATTGCAATTGAAAGAGCTAAAAGCTTTTCGGTGCCGGATATGCAAACGTTCAGGCTCACTCGGGTGCGCAGGCTAATACAGCCGTTTATTTTGCACTGCTTGAACCAGGCGATACGGTTTTAGGTATGAGCCTTGCTCACGGCGGACATCTGACTCACGGTTCACCGGTTAATATGTCAGGAAAATATTTTAATTTCGTTTCTTATGGTCTGGGCGATGATGAAAAAAAATTGATTATGACAAGGTAGAGGAACTGGCTAAGGAAAATAAGCCGAAGCTTATTGTTGCAGGTGCAAGCGCATATCCTAGAATTATTGACTTCAAGCGTCTGTCTGAGATCGCTAAATCTGTAGGAGCTTACTTAATGGTTGATATGGCTCATATTGCTGGTCTTGTTGCGGCAGGCTGTCACCCGTCACCTGTGGGCTATGCAGATGTTGTTACAACTACAACTCACAAGACATTAAGAGGTCCCAGAGGCGGTCTTATTCTTACAAATGACGAAGAACTTGCTAAGAAGATCAATAAGTCAATTTTTTCCGGGAATACAGGGCGGTCCGCTTATGCACGTGATTGCCGGCAAGGCAGTATGCTTCGGAGAAGCCGCTTTAAACCGGAATTTAAAACCTATCAGCAGCAGGTAGTAAAGAACGCACAGGCTCTTGCTAAAGGACTTGTTGAAAGAGGTTTGATCTTGTTTCCGGCGGTACTGATAATCACCTTATGCTGGTTGAACTTCGTCCTTTTGATATTACCGGAAAGGAACTGGAACACCGTCTTGATGAAGTTTATATTACAGTAAATAAAAATGCAATTCGAATGATCCTCAAAAGCCGTTTGTTACAAGCGGTCTGAGAATTGGTACTCCCGCAGTTACTACCAGAGGTCTTGGTGAAGCAGAAATGGAAAAATTGCAGAATATATTTACCTTGCAGCTAAAGGGGATTTTGAAAACAAAGCTGACTTTATCCGTGAGGGCGTTACTGAAATCTGTACAAAATATCCGTTGTACGAATAATATGAAAAGCTTTAAGCGGCGGTTTTACAACTGCCGCCTGTTTTTTCAAAAGAGGTGAAGTTTTATGAATACCCCACTGGCAGATTTGATACGTCCTGAAACTCTTGATGAAGTCGTAGGTCAACAGCATCTGATTGGAAACGGGAAACCGTTGAGACGTATTATTGAAAGCGGCCATATACCTAATATGATTTTTACGGTCCTTCAGGTACAGGAAAAACTACAGTTGCGAGAATTATTGCTGAAAATACTAATATGTCGCTGCACAAGTTAAATGGTACTTTCTGCTTCTATTGCCGACATTAAAGATGTCATTTCCGAGATAGGTACTTTTGCCGGTGCTGATGGAATTCTGCTGTATCTGGACGAGATACAGTATTTTAATAAGAAACAGCAGCAGAGTTTATTGAATATATAGAAAACGGTCAGATCACTCTTATTGCGTCAACTACTGAAAATCCTTATTTTGCAGTATTTAATGCGGTTATCAGCCGTTCTACAGTTTTGAATTTAAAACCTCCTGAGTCGGAAGAAATTGAAAAGGCGGTACTTAGAGCATTTTACTTTTGCTGTCAGAACAAAACGGTGTCAATTATAAACTTGATGATGATGTAATTAGGCATATAGCAGTAAGCTGCGGAGGAGATGAGAAAAGCAGTCAATACCGTAGAACTCAGTACGCTTGCAGGAGAAATTTATCCGGACTTTGTTAAAATTACTATGGAAACAGTTTCGGCACTTGCGCAGAGAAGCAATATGAAATATGACCGTGACGGCGATCAGCATTACGATATACTTTCTGCTTTGCAAAAATCTATCAGAGGGTTCAGATGAAAATGTTGTCATGGCATTATGCCGCAAGACTTATGGCTAAGAGGAGATATTATTTCATTGTCAAGAAGATTGCTTGTCATTGCGTCCGAGGACGTGGACTTGCATATCCAAATGCGGTCACTATTGTAAAATCATGTGTTGATTCCAGTTAGGGGCTACCGGAAGCAAGAATTTTTGGCGCAGGCGGCGTAGTTCTCCTTGTTACTGCAATTTAAGTCGAACAGCTTTACGAAGCGATAAATTCGGCTATGGATGATGTAAACAAAGGATTAAGGGATTGATTTTCCAAGATGTCTTCAAAATAAGCGCATTTTGACGGTGATGACGTTAAAGTTAGGGACAGTTTTATATATCCCATGATTATCCCAATCATTGGACAGAGCAGCAATAATATATGCCGATGCTTTGAAAGGAAAGGTTTATTATAGATACGGAGATAATAAGCAGGAACAGTTCACATAAATGTACTGGGATAAGATAAAAAGGCGGTGAGAAAAATGATTAAAAAAATAGTAAGCTATAGTAACATGCAATTTGAACGAAGTACACTGAG
>VOFG01000173.1_pt1 | contig 21260 bp, 24 predicted proteins | sample 5384171 | NCBI WGS metagenome assembly VOFG01 (sample SAMN12384726, study PRJNA508395) | human gut metagenome | isolation source: healthy gut F | host: Homo sapiens
TGAAAGTGTTCAACTTTGAACCTTATAAAACAGGCATGGCTATACCTCACATATATTTCAAGGATTATGGTAAAAGCCAAAATATTTTGCCCATCATATACAGAACAACTCAAATATGTGGGGGTACTGTCAACAATAGATAACAAACTATCAGCAGAACAGAGTATTTTAACCGACCTTAGTTTGCAGAAACAATACTTGCTCCGTCAGATGTTTATATGAACATTTGGCGAAGCAGATACTGCTTTTGAGAATTATATAAGTCAAGCAGACTCTTCTCTGTTTCTGTTTTACTTTCTATATGGCTCAATATGGAATATATTCGTTTTTGATTTTCCAAAGAGGGCAATTTGATACTTGCCTTTTCAAAATCTACCTTACAAAGGTTGAACCTCGTACTTCCTTGTGCATAAGGATAGATAAATTTGCGAAAAGGAGTTGAAGATACATAGTAAGATAGATATGGAGGGAAAGCTATCTTCGTATTTATGATATGAATACCAAAACAAAAGCTATTCAGATATACATTCTCATTGCCAAGATATACTGAGCCTATACCAACTTCCTCTGGAGTTTCTGATGATAACGTGAATAATACATCACCATATTCTACAACATTCTGTTTCTCACCCTCTTTGATTGCTACATATTGAAAATCTTTCTCATTGATGATATTGTTAGAATACACATTCAAGTAAGTTATAAATGGTTTTCCTGAACCAAAGTCTTGCGCTGATTTGCCAGACAAACCAGAATATGAAAAGCCGAGACTTGAAAAAGAAGTCAATACATCATCACCATATTGGGCATATAAAGAATCATTTAGTCCCTTGATTAAGGACTCATATTTCTCAATGATTTTGTTTTGGGTAGCGATGCGCTCATCTATAAGTCGCAAGAGCGTGGCTATTTTCGTTTGCTCTACTTTGGACGGAATGCCAATAAAGCACTCGGAAAAAATTCTTTGTGCTGATGGAATAGATTTTTGTTCCTTGTGCTATTCGTCTTATCTGATTATGAAAGCAGCAGACGAGAAAGCATATCCTTTGAAGCCGACAACAGTTTTATTTTTATTGTCTCGCCCATGAATTGTATGCAATCCACAGACTATGTTTTCCCTTGCAAGATTATAAAATTCAATAGTCTTGGCTACTTCATTTGTATCTTCCGAGGCATCTGCAAAAGCTACATCGCCCTCTTTGCACAATTCAAAGTTTTTGGGCATATTGTCCTCTTTGATATTGGGTAAATTATCTCTTGTCAAATCAACCATAGTAGGAAGCCCAACATGAATTAGTCCATAATGTAAGTTCATCATGGCTTTCTCCCATATTCAAGTTGTTCCCAACTCAGAGAATTGGTTGAATAGAAATCCAATAGCTCAGACACTTTTACATATTTCCCACTCTCCACTAAATTTAGGGAATCTCAAATGGGGAACATTACATTTATCTTTATTGTTATTACTTGCCATAATCATTTTATTTTTCTAGAAAATAACATTGAGGATTTGTTACAAACAAAATATTATTGGATTAAGCCTAGCTCTTTCAAATAACCATCTATCTGTTTATCTAGTTCTGCTCGTTTTGCCTCTAATTCTTTAATTTCGGCCATGACCGCATGGATGTCTATTTCTTCTTCCTCTTCAAAAGTATCTACATAGCGAGGTATATTCAAATTATAATCATTCTCTTTAATTTCTTGTAAAGTAGCACAATGACTATATTTTTCTATTTCTTTTCTTTCACGATATGTATCGATAATTTTTTGAATATGTTCAGGACGTAACTTATTCTGTGTCTTTACTTTTTCAAATTCCTTACTTGCATCTATAAAGAGGATATTGTCATCTTCTTTGCGGCATTTTTTTATTACTAAGATACAAGTGGGAATACTGGTTCCATAGAAAATATTGGCAGGCAGTCCAATAATAGCATCAATATAATTTTTCTTTTCAATTAAGAATTGGCGGATTTTTCCTTCTGCAGCTCCACGAAATAATACTCCGTGTGGTGCTACACAAGCCATTGTTCCTCCATCATTGAGATGGTAAATCATGTGAAGGATAAAAGCATAATCTGCTTTAGATCTCGGAGCTAATACTCCAGCCTTACTAAAACGGTCGTCGTTATTGAATTTATCTGCTGCAGTCCAGTCTGCAGAAAAAGGAGGATTGGCAACTACGGCGTCAAATTGTCTGTCTCCAAAAGCGTCAGCTTCTAATGTATCTCCATTTTGGATGTCAAAGTCATTGTATTTTACACCATGAAGAAGCATATTCATTCTACAAAGATTGAACGTTGTAGGATTCTTTTCTTGACCAAAAAAATAGAATCGGCTTTACCACTTTTAGCTGTACGAAGAAGTAGGGAACCGCTACCGCATGTCGGGTCGAACACATCTTTTAATCGTACTTTGCCTGTTATTACAATTTCAGCTAAAATCTGACTAACTTCTTGTGGAGTATAAAACTCTCCCGCTTTTTTTTTCCTGCTCCGGCAGCGAATTGACTTATCATGTACTCGTAAGCATCCCCTAGAATATCTATATCTCCGGCTTCTTGTAATCCAAAGTCGATACCATTTAGTGCAATCAATACATCACTAATTAACTTATTCTTGTCGTCAGCAGTCTTTCCTAGTTTGGGAGAAGCTAAATCCAGATCAGAAAATAAACCACCAAAATCATCCTCACTATCCTGTCCTATTGTAGAATCTTCTATTTTTTTGAGTGAACGTTCTAAAGACGGCAAGATATTTTCTTTCTTGCTGATTAGCTCTATGATGGTGGAGTAAAGATATTCCGGTTCTATAAAATAACCTAGATTTTGAATACATTCTTCTTTTTTACATCCTGTTTTAATTCCTCATCCTTGCCATTCCATACTTCTTTGAAAGTAATATGATCTTCTTCTAATATTTCGTTGGCATAAAGTTCTATTTTTTCGGATAGATATTTGTAGAAAATAAAGCCTAAAGTGAAATACATAAAATCACTAGCAGACATGTTTCCTCTTAAAGTATTGGCGACAGTCCATAATTGACTGCGCAATTTTTGTTGTAGTTCTTCGCTCATATATTTAATGTAATTTTATTCCCAGTTAAATAATTCTATTATCGAATGTAGTTTGTCCATTATCCTTTTGAGTAGTGTACGGCGTTCTTTTAGTCCGATTCTTTTCTTTTTGACGGCCTCCTGAAGGATTTCGGGCTTTTCTTTCTGTAAAAAATCGTATTCATTTAGAAACTTAATGAGGGCTTCTTCATCAATTCCTTCTTCTTTTGCCAACTCTTGAATAGCTTTATAACGTTGTTGACTAACATAATTCGTCAGTCTACTTTCTAAGTCAATTGAACCATCAGATTTAGATTTGCTAAATCCATCTTTGTCATTATCCACGTTTTGACGAATAAATCCATCTATAAGTTTGGCTTTGTTACGCATAACAGCATCTTTTATCATGGTATCTAAAATCTGCTGACGTCTTTCTTGATAATCATTGCTCGAAGGATCTAAGTCATTGATTAGTGTTAGGATATATGCTACATTTATCACGTCACTATGAAGGAGTTCCAGACAGAAATCAATATCGTCTAGAGTTCTTTCATCTTTGCCATAAGGAGGCACATCTGTATCTCCTGTATTTTTCTTGTCATCAGGATTGGGGTTAATTACCCCGGTGGTAATATCCAAATATTTACTTCGAAAATCCATAAACTCTTGTTCTGATAAGATGAATTCTTTATCGTCAGGTTCGAAGTCTTCATAGATTTGCATTTCTGCCCGCTTTTTTATAATTTCACGGAAAGCTAATACAAAGTCTCTTTTTTCATATTCACTTTGTAATTTATCAATACTTTGTACATCAGGATATTTTTTTTAAATTTCAAAGATAACTCATTAAACTTTTCTTTTACAACAGGAAAGGCTCACGTAGAATTGTGTCTGCGGGATTATTGTTGCTAAATAATTTTATGGCAGCATCTACATTGTTTTTTAAATCACGGAAACATACAATTTTTCCGAAACGTTTCTTTTCATTTAATACACGGTTGGTTCGGCTAAAGGCTTGTAGCAATCCATGATATTCTAAGTTCTTATCAACATAAAGTGTATTTAGCTTTTTAGCGTCAAAGCCAGTAAGAAACATACCTACGACAAGAAGCAGATCCAAAGGTTCCATATCCTTCTTTTTTTTCTTCATGCGTAGATTTATGTCATCATAATAGGCACTAAAGTTATCTGTTGTGAAAGATGTACCAAATGTGTTGTTATAGTCATTCATAATGACTTGTAGCTCATCTGCCGTAACTTTATCATTAGCATAGCCTTGGTTCATTCCTGTTTGTTCGTCATCTTGGCTGCTATTTGCTGCATATGTAAATACAGCCCCAATCTTAATTTTAGGATTGAGTTCTTTAAATATTTTGTAATATTGTAATAGCATGGGGACAGATTGGATTGCGAACAGCGCATTGAATTCGCCATCAACTGTTGACTTGTTGAAATTTGTAAGAATGAATCTGGCTATCTCTTTCATGCGAGCTTCATTCATATAATCAATCCCAGATTCATCTTTACCTTTATAATATTCAACTAAGAAACCTAGCACATTTTCATCAGCAATAGCATTTTTATAAGATAGCGGTGAAGGCAGTCACTAAATACTTCTTTTTGTGGTATGCTCTTGTTTGGCATTTTCTACAAATATAGGGGTACCAGTGAATCCGAAAATTTGAAGATTACTGAAGAATTTGACAATATTTTTATGGCAATCACCAAAATGACTACGATGACATTCATCAAAAATCATCACAACTTTCTGATGGCGTACTTCTTGAAGATACTTGTTATAGTAATCTTTGGTAATAGCACAATTCAACTTTTGAATAGTAGTAATTATGATTTTAGAATTACCACTTAATCGTTTGATTAGTTCATAGGTATTATCGGTCCCATCAACAGCACCTGGTTCAAATGCTTCGTATTCTGATTGTGTCTGTGTGTCTAAATCATGACGGTCTACAACAAACATAACTTTGTCTATACCATCAAGCTCTGAAACTAACTGGGCGGCTTTGAATGATGTTAATGTCTTTCCTGCTCCAGTAGTATGCCATATATAGCCGTTTTTATTGGAGTTCTGTACTCGTTCTAATATACGTTCTACTGCGTAGAATTGATAGGGGCGGAGTACCATCAAACATTTATCCCCTTCGTGCAATACAATATATTTGCTTATCATTTTACCCAAGTTACATTGGTCAAAAAAAGAAATAAGCAAATTTACTTAAATCGTTAAAAGGTATATTTTCGGGGTCTGTCCAATTAAAAGTAAATTTGTAGCCTCCATTAGGATTGTTGGCAAAATAGCGTGTGTTTACACCATTGGATATGACGAATAATTGTATATAATCAAATAATCCATGAAATGAGGTTTTATGATAGCGTTGAATTTGGTTATATGCTTCTTTTAATTCAACTCCTCGTTTCTTTAATTCTATCTGAACTAATGGTAGTCCATTTATTAAGATGGTTACATCGTAGCGACATTTTTTTCTCCCTTCTACTGTAATTTGATTGGATACCTGAAATTCATTTTGGCACCATTTATTTTTATTCAAGAATTCTACCCAAATACGTTCCCCATCTTCTGTTTCTAATGGGTATAGGTCACGCAGCTTTTTAGCTTTCTCAAAACGTGTACCTCCTTCTAAATAAATACAGATCTTTTCAAATTCTTTATTAGTGAAATGTTTTCTCTTGTGTAGGGAGAGTTCTCTTTTATTGTGTTTCTCAAGATGATTTTTGCTTTTTAAAATTGGCGTACAGATTGTCTTCTTCCTTGATAGAAATATATTCATAGTTCATTTCCATTAAGGTCTTTATTAATCCGCTTTCTAATACTTGTTCACTTTGAGTAACCATATGTTGTCGTATTTTTTAATCCATAATCTAATAGATTATATTTAGATCAAAATCGTCTGTATTTCCCGACTGCTCTATAACAATTTTGTGTACTCCTGTTGTGTTTTTATTATCGTCATCGTTTCCACAGCTAACTAGGATGACTCCTAAAAATAGGGCAATTATGCCTAATAATGATAATATTCGCTTCTTCATGTTTTTTTGTTTATTATTACTTAATTATTATTTTTTCTTCCTGTGCTTCAAAGGACAAAGATACGTATTTATTTTTGAAAACAGAGACTTGTAAGGATATTTTTTTTATTCTGATTTTTGGATTTAAGAGATGGGGTGTTGGGGTCCGGTTTGTCCGGATCAGTCAGCCAAAGGACATTTTCTTCTTTATAAGTATACGTACTAGAACATTTCGAATACTATCTTATAGCTGCTATCATAATTCTGGCAGCTTTCTATTTCGGGAGTCTTGATTTGACCTTTTATAATAATCAGATTTTCGGAAGTATCTATCATAGGCTTGTGTGTAAATATAATAAGTCGCAGCTGTTTTTATTTATTATTTGGGATATAAAAGTAAGAATATTTTCCAGAATATCAAAGCTGAAGTAGAAAAAACAGTGAATGACTTTATTCAGCTTTGTATTGTTATAAATATAGAGTGAGATTCGGTTTGGGAGTATTGAACGTGATAAAAGAGATTTGTTTTGCCAATGAAATCATTATCTTTGCAAGGTATATATTAATGAACGAGGAGGATATTATGCTTGCATACACATATATTGAACACGGAAAGTTTGAATTGCAGGAGAAAGCGATACCGGAAATGAAGGATTCACGGGATGCAATCGTGCGTGTAACACTTGGTAGCATCTGCACCAGTGATCTTCATATTAAACATGGCAGTGTGCCGCGTGCTGTGCCCGGAATAACTGTCGGGCATGAGATGGTAGGTGTGGTAGAACAAGTAGGGGCTGATGTCACTTCGGTGAAGCCTGGTGACAGGGTGACTGTGAATGTCGAAACTTTCTGCGGTGAGTGTTTTTTCTGTAAGCATGGATATGTGAATAACTGTATTGATCCTAATGGCGGCTGGGCTTTAGGTTGTCGAATTGATGGTGGTCAGGCGGAATATGTCAGAGTTCCTTATGCGGATCAGGGTTTGAGCCGTATTCCTGATACTGTGAGTGATGAGCAAGCCTTTGTTTGTCGGTGATGTACTTGCAACAGGTTTTTGGGCAGCACGCATCTCGGAAATTACCGAGAAAGACACTGTTCTTATCATCGGTGCCGGACCTACCGGAGTTTGTACTTTGCTATGTGCAATGTTGAAGCACCCTAAGCGTATCATTGTCTGCGAAAAGTCTCCTGAAAGAATCCGTTTTGTGCGTGAACATTATCCTGACGTGCTGGTGGTGGAACCTGAAAACTGCAAGGAATTTGTGATTCAAAACAGTGACCATGGTGGCGCAGATGTTGTTTTGGAAGTAGCGGGGAGTGATGATTCTTTCCATTTAGCATGGGCTTGTGCTCGTCCTAATGCTGTTGTCACTATCGTAGCTCTTTATGACGAGCCTCAAATTCTTCCTTTGCCTGATATGTATGGCAAGAACTTGATTTTTTAAAACAGGTGGAGTGGACGGATGTGACTGTGCCGAGATTCTTAATCTGATTGAGGAAGGCAAAATAGATACTACTCCTCTTATTACACATAGATTTCCGTTGAACGAGATTGAGGAAGCTTATCGTATATTTGAAAACAAGCTGGATGGGGTTATTAAAGTAGCTATATCAGGAAATAAATGAAAATTAAATAGAAATCACATATGAAGAATATACTTATAGTAAGTAATAATGATATGTGCCGCAGTCGTATGGCACAGGAAATTTTGAACTCCTTCGGTAGAGGGATGAAGATTAGTACTGCCGGTATTTTGGTTGGAAATTCTGTCCCTGACGTTGTTTGCCAAGTGATGGAACAGAATGGGTATGACTTTTCACGTAGAAAGCCTTGTGATGTTGCGACGTATGCCCAACAGACGTGGGATTACGTCATTACTCTTTGCCCAGAAGCGGAGGAAGTGCAAAAGGAAATGCAGGGTGTAGTGAGAAAATACGTTTCTTTCAACTTTACAGATCCTTTTCGGGGAGGTATTCATGCCGATGATGAGCAGGAAGAACGGGTTAGTGGCACTATATGACATCATGCATAAAGAACTGTATGAGTTCTTTCGGAGTGAATTGATGGAAAAGTTATTGCCTCGCTGTTCCTGTGGCGCAAATACGTATTGTAGGTGTGAGTAGGAATATAAGTAAAATCATATATGTACATCATCCGGTGATGGTGGCGGAGATCTGTGTCATTTTGAACGCGAAGTTGCCAGAAAGCAATAGCGGATGCGGCGGCTACATTGAGAGAATCGACACCGTTTGCCATAGGAATGCGGACTACATAGTCCGCCTCATTAATTGTTTCGTTTTGAAGACCATCCCCCTCTGTTCCCATTACGATGGCTAACTTGGGTTCGGTTGCTAAGATAGGATTATCGATAGAGATTGATTTCTCCGTGAGTGCCATAGCGACTGTACGGAAACCCAGTTTGCGCAACTCATTGGGAGAACCGTCCAACCAAGTCCATGGTATCAGGAAGACAGAACCCATCGAAACCCTGACTGCACGTCGGTTTAACGGATCACAAGAATTGCGTGTTAATAATATAGCATCTATCCCCAAGGCGGCTGCGGAACGGAAGATGGCTCCGATATTAGTAGCGTCTACCACGCCCTCAATGACTACGATCCGTCGAGCTTTCCGACACACCTCCTCTACACTTGGTAGTGCCCGACGACGCATGGCACAGAGGACACCGCGCGTCAGTGTATATCCGGTCAATGTGGCAAGTAACTTTCTTTCACCGGTATAGACAGGTATATCACCACAACGTTCAATGATGCCAGCGGCATCACCAGTGATATGCTTCTGTTCACACAAGAGGGCTAAAGGCTCATAACTAGCATTCAGAGCTACATGGATAACTTTGGGGCTTTCTGCAATAAACAATCCCTTATCAGGCTCGATACGATTCCGTAATTGAGCTTCGGTGAGGGTACTGAATATTTCTACTCCGGAGTCTGTTAAGGATGATATTTCTATAATGGGCATAGTGATTTCTTTAAACGATCTATTTTATTGCAGCAATGATAGTATGCGCTTCTTACTTACTCCTTCCGATGCAATATATGTTATAAACTCATAACATGTTGATAATCAAATATGATTTTAGCAATTTTTCATGCTGGGGGACAAACGAGGGACAAAAAAATGGAGACAATCTGCAAAGAAAACACTAATACAATTTCATTTTTGAAAAACGTGATTAAGGAGCCTATTAAATCTCCTTTGTCCCTCGTGTCCCACATGTTTTGAAGCGATGTATTTGCTCTTTATACCTCTTTTCTTTCGCCGCTTCTTATAGATATAAGTTTAGTCTTGTTTATTGTATATCTATCAAAGTTCTAAACCAAACTATCTGCTTGCCAAAAGAGACAGAGACTTTTCTTTTGGTAGGCCCGATAATCGAATTTTAGATAGTAAATTACTATTATTAATTAATACGTGAAAAAATCACGTGAAATATTCACGCGATAAAAATATATTTTTACCTTTGCAAGTGATTAAAGGTTTATCCCTTTTTACAGAATTGCTAATTAGAAGTTTAACGTACTATAGTTGATAAAAATATGATACTCCGGGTTATACTGAAGAATTTTCTTTCATTTAATGATGAGGTTCAGTTTGATATGTTTCCAAACATGAAAAGGACTACTTTGTCGAACCATATTACTATGCTTGACGGGAAACTGCCAGTGTTGAAAATGGCAGCTGTTTATGGCGCAAATGGAGCAGGAAAATCAAATCTCCTGAAAGGGATAAATTTCCTGAAAGCCATAGCTACCAATAAGAATTTCTTGAATGGTGATAGTGTTGGAAGATATATGTTTGCGTTGAAGGAAGATGCTGGCGATGAGCCTATAGAACTGGCTATTGAATTTGCGACGAAATCCGGAATTCCATTTATATATTCTGTGGAAATTGCTAAGACGGGGATTACTTTCGAGACTCTGCAAGTGTCCGGCTTAGGAGCTGAGGAGAATAAAAATATTTTCACTCGTAAAGATGGTGCTGTTGAATATTCAATTGCTCCTTCTGCTGAGGTCAACAAAATGGTGTTGGGATGGATTGAGAAAATCCGTTTGCAAGTTTGCTGACCATTAACAATGATATGCCTGTGCTGGCTGATGCCAATATTGATATTGCTCAAAAGTGGTTTGATGATGAACTGACAATAATTGGCTTACATTCCTTTAACCCGGCCTTGATAGGGATCTTCAGAAACGATGAAAACATTAATAAATTTGCCTCTGAACTTTTTAAAGCTATTGACCTGGGTATTGATGGTGTGAAGGTAGAGACGGAGAATTTCGAAGATTGGATAAGTACGCATGATGTTAGCAACCTGCCGGTGGATAAACTCAGGAAAATGCATTCAGGTGTGCTGTCAGAGGTTGTTGATTTCAGAAATACCAGAGATATCAGTGTTGAAGATGGAGTGCAGAAGATAAGCCAGATGATGTTCCGTCAGTTTGGAGAGAACGGATTCTCAAAAGAGATGGATATTCAGGCGCAGTCTGATGGCACAGTGCGCCTATTATCACTTGTGCCGGCATTCTATGCAGCCATGCAGTCAGGCAAAACTGTTGCAATCGATGAACTTGACCATAGCATACATCCTCACCTGGTACGCAAGCTTGTCCGTTACTTCTCTTCACATGAAACAAATGGCCAGCTTATTTTTACTACTCATCAGACCTGCCTGCTTAATCAAGATTTCCTGCGCACCGATGAGGTCTGGATGGTTGAGAAAAAAGAATGGAAGCAGTCGCATGTATTCACTGAATGACTTCAAAATCCATAACACAATCAATATTGAGAATGGATACATGGAAGGACGTTATGGTGCTATTCCGTTTATTGGTGAACTGAATATGTAAGATGCGTTATGGATTTATCAAAGCTGACATATTCAAAAGAAGATTCGGCAAGGACTCCTGCTGATGTTCCATTGCATAAAGCTACCACGGAAAATAAGGATGGGAGCGGAATGTCTGAAAGCATACAAGTGCCGTTGGCATACCGGAAAACTGAAGGAGTTCTTTCAACAAGCCTTATATTCGTGCTTTCTGGAGGTGAGAAACGGGAAAGAGATTTTCTTCTGGAACTTATACGGCAGCGTGAACTGCACTCATTGAAGGTTGCTTTCATGTCTGAAAAGGACAAGGTTTGCAGCCATATCAGATGCAGGATAAGTGGGCGCAAATCCAACTGACAGGAGAAATAAAAATAGAATCCCAACTTTTTTTCATTTGGAGGCTATGGACAAAGTATTTCTCCTTTCAGATGTAGATGAATTCTATGATCAATTGGAGAAAATATTCATAGAGGATTTAACTGGGACCCAAGAGCAATGGATAGTGAGCAATCCTTGCTTTGAGATTTGGTTGTATTATTGTTATATGAATAACCCAGAGAAAGATCTCATGTGTTTGAAATCAGAACCCGTAGCTACTCGGAGCAAAAAATGAAAACCATATGCAATACTCTCATAAGTGGAGGCATAAACCACGTCTGGCATTTGAACACATGGTAACTGGTATTGAGCACAGCAATGCTCATTATGCTGTTGATGATAATGGAATTCCTGTATTGTATGCAACACAAATGCACTACATGGCGCAGTACCTTGTTGATACGTTGAATAATAACGCCAATGAGTACTCGGAATATGTGAAAAGGAAAGAAGAGTGGAGGAGATTGATGAAAAGTAATTAGCTAAAAAGCATCATTAGAAGAGCCTAATTCCTTTTAATGCACTTTAGTAAAAAAAACTATATTTCAGCAATGCATCATGGATGAACAATATGGGGCTAATTAAAGATTTTGGCAAATTGTCAATATTCAAAAATAATGGAAATAAGTGGTTCTCTAGCTAATTACTTGCAAGAAATCGAATTTGAAAAGTATCGCATTATACAAGACTTCCTGTCACAGAGTGGCTTTATAAATACATGGACTCTCTTCCTTTTGAAGAAGGAATTGACTAATAGTAGAGGAATTAAAAAAAAGCTACTAGGATTTAAATACGAAAGTTTATTGTTATGTTATCTGTAAAATATATACCTATGCAATATTATGATGCCATTATCATCCGTTTTATGGGTGATGGGTGATATATTTGTGGATGGTGGTAATATTAATCCACGAAAGTTCTGCTATACCGACAGATTAAAGAAGGAACTTGAATTCTTATTTGTGGATAGATCTGTGGATAATAACTCATATTGATGATGACCATATAGGAGGGCTATAATTTTATCAAAGACACCGATTTCTTCGAAACTCACCATGAACAGTTAAAAGAGGTCTGGATGAATTATGGTGGGAAAGGTGACTATAAAATAAAGCGAACGGGAACAATAGGCTACCATGGTGGAAAAAAATTTACGCGACTTACTTAGGGAAAAGCATGTAAGTATTAAGCATAATATACTTACAGGGCATACTTCTACTTTATCTGATGTCACAATAACCGTGGTTGCACCAGACGAGAATGCAATCTATATAGAATGGTGGAATGACAAAGAATTCAAAGATGTTACTCAAACAGCAGATGGGCTTATAAAAGGTGGAGAATGGGACTATGACAAGAAATTCAAGGATTTCAATATGGAGCTGTACAAGGAAGATAATGAAGTAAAAAACAATAGTAGCATTGCTTTTTTTGTATTAAGCTATCACGGTTATAACCTGCTGTTTTCCGCTGATTCATGTTCTTCTATTTTGTCTAACGGCTTAAATAATGTAGATATATTGTGAAGGATGGAAAGTATAAGTTTGATCTTATGCATATTCCCCATCATGGTAGCTGTAGAAATAGCTCATTCGCTTTCTTGAAAGACATTATCTGTCCTAAATATGTTATCTCTGGCAATGGTACTAATAGATATCATCTACCTGACAAAGAAACTATAGCCAGATTGAATGCCGCAAACTCGATGGGCTGTGAATTGCATTTCACCCATATGAACTTCAAACTAAAGGAGATTTTTGCAAACGATAATTGTGGAAATCTAAAATTATTGATAACGCCAACTTCATTTTTGAGTAATATGAATACGAACTACGACTTTACTGTTAAACTTAAAGCTAACGACACAGGCAGTGCAGTGTTAGTCAAGCAGAATGATTCTTATTATCTGCTGACTGCAGCTCACGTATGCGGTGAATATACGGGGAAAGAGCCCATAGTTATTACCGATATTAGCGGCAATGAAAATGAAGTCATCCCTACAGAGATGGCAATTTCGCCAACCGAGGAATTTGACATTTGTGTAATGAAGCTTCCTGAGGAAAATTGCTATGGCGATAGCTGCCAATGTGAAGTGTGCTACGTTTGAAGGTTCTGGTTATCCGTGTGAGATAGATGGTTTTCCGTCAAATGCAATGGACCATAAACTTAGGATAGAAAACAAATGTCATATTTCACAAGAGAGTGAGGTGGGAAATGAACTCTATGTTAAGCTTGACGAGGAGCGAAAAGACGGAATGGAAATGCAGTACATGGAAAGTGGTTTCTCCGGCTCTGGCGTATTTGTTGATTCAATGGTGAAAAATACCTCATTGGCATTATTCATAAAGTTGAGGCAGAGAGGAACCTATTCATTGGTTGGAAATTGCAGAAAATTAATGAGGTCATTAAAGGTAAAGGATGGGCAGAGATACCTTTAATCCCGATTGAACTGTGTCAACAGATTATTAATCAATACAATAAACTGATTGATAACAGTGAATCTGTTCTTAAACGCATCAAAAATAAAATTGTTGGAAAAATACAACTGCCCCGTCAAGAATATAAAGATAAGATAAATTCTTCTTTAGAAACAGGCAATATCGTTATCATTACCGGTGAAGCTGGCATAGGTAAATCAGCACTCGCTAAAGAAGTATTAGCAAATAATAAATATTGCTCTGTAGCGGTGTTGGGTGATGACCTTGATGAATCAAAAGAATCAGAGATACTGGCAAATTGGAATATAACAACCAGGCTTCCTGAACTCTTCAAATCACCTATATGGGGAGATGGCGGTAAGGTGTTACTCGTAGAAAGTGCCGAGCGAATGCTGAATGGAAATACTGATACTGCAGTATTATTCTTAGAAAATCTTCTGAAAGAAAATCAAGAAGTAAAAAATAGTCTTCACAATCGGAGAAATTCTCTTGACCAATTTAGATTGTGCTTGGCATGTAATGGGGTTATTGTTACAGATGACTATGTTATAGATATAGGTCTTCTTAGTGATGGTGAATTGATGGAAGTGGAAAGGGATATTCCTCAGATTCAACCATACTGCTTAACAGATAAGACCCGACATATCTTAAGAAACCCATTCTATCTGAATACAGCTTGTTCAATTGCAACTATAGCAAATGCAAGCACTTTGAAAGAAAGTGAATTTAAAGATAGACTTTGCCGACAAATTATATCAGGAAAGAAGCCTGAATTGGTCAGTCAGCGCATAGAAGTTCTTATTGATGTGGCAAGAAGAACTTCCAAAATAGGTATGAATTTGGTGAAATGTGAGATGACGGATGCAGTAAAGTCACTTGTTGATGATGATATTCTTGTCGGACAGCCAGAACAAGGCCTATTGCGCCCTGGACATGATATATTAACTGATTGGGGATTGTATTGTTATATTGATAATAATTATCGTGAGGTTGAATCAGGTGGGATAAACCTTGCACAGTTCTACCAGAACATAGATTCGAACATCGCATCAAGAAATATGTTCCGGCAGTATATTGATACACATATCTCTGAGGAAGATAAAAATCTTGATGTTTTTATTAGAAGAGTCTTTCGCTTAGCTTGGACGATGTGTTCTATGATGCCTTATTCTATGCTATCCTTATTTCTGACAATGGAGTATCATTCCTTGCTTCAATAAAAGACCTTCTTTTAAAAGATAATAATTTGCTTTTAGGAAGATTGTCGAACGCATTATCGTATATGTTCGAAAAGTGGACTTGAATGGTAAAGATCTTTTCACGAAACAAAAGTTGATTAATGAAGACTCACGGTTAAGAAATTCAGATTATATGCTTCCTTCAGGGAAGGGATGGTACACCTTTGTTACATTCCTATATGAGAACAGAGATGTCTTCAACGCATATAAGTAATTTGATACCATTGTTACTGCAATGCGAGCTTGTTAGCTTTTCTGAGAGGATGCTCCCAATTTAAAAAATATGTCTTTTCTATATTAGCAGATAACGTAAATCTGATTCTTGCCGATAATAGAATACTTGAGAAACCAGACAAAAATGTAATACGCCTTCTTTTCAAGTGGATGAATGAGAATCCAGAACAGATTAAGATGTGGGTTGAAAAGGCGTTAGAGTTAGATTCTTATAAGTACAAAGTTATTAAAGAGTTTCTTTTGCTCAGCGAAGGTATAGAAACACTAGGCTTTATTAATACATATCCCGATATATATAAAGCTCTAATTAGGCAGGAATGGCTTGATAATGAAGGAATCGTACATGATTACTATCCTATGATTCATCAATCCAGCGGATTAACGACTTCTTTCAAATGCTTCTTCTATTCTCACCCAGAAGATGCAATAGAATTCCTCTGTGAAATTCTTAACTATGATATAGAAAAGCTTAAATGCAGTCATGCACAAGAATTAGAAGAAATAAAAGTTGTAGTAGATGATAATGAAATAACCCTCTTAGGCAATGACTATCTGTGGCGCGAGTATAGAGGATACAATTACCAATCACACGTGAGAAAGCCTTTTGATGACATTTGAGAAGTGGATGATGGACTCCATCAAAAACAATATTGATGGTGCTAAGTATGCTCCCTCTAAGGAGGATCTTTTGGCTGTATTTGATTTTGTTTACAGTATGTGTTATAATGTAAGCGCTTGGGGAGTATTGGCTAGTGTTGCTACAAGATTTCCGATATTTGTCGGCATGAAAGCCATGCCAATCTATAGTTGTAGAGATTTCATATTATGGGATAAAACCAGATTAAGCGCTGAGCTAATGCAGCCCATGATAAGTCCCTTTGCATCCAAGAATGTTCAAAAAAGAGGTGGCTGATAGTTATCGGTTATCGCATAGGAAACAGGATTTGGAGGGCATAATCCTGAGAATGTCCATAACAGAGGGATTTGCTGACGAGTTTAGAAAACTTGTCAAGCATCTGAAGGAAACGGCCACTACTTATTTGGAGAAAGTATCTGCCGGTCGTATGGATATAGCTCAGTATGAAATTATAGGCAAGAGGGATAAGGGAGTCATTTTACAAGGGAGCCCTTCCGAGGATATAAAAGAGGAAGCGGCTCAAAACGAGAAGTTTAGCAACCAATTCAATAAGATACTATCGGTGGGTAACCTCTCCAGAACACGCTACGATGAGGATTTTGAACAAGTTATTGATGAGTGGCGTGAAGCATATTGCTTACATAAAGACCAAGGTGGTGTGCTTGAAGCAAAAGGACTGGTTGCAGCGTTGGGCGTAAAGAAACATTGGGAAAATCTGAACGAAGAAGAACAGGCATGGTGCTATGAAGCCATTGTTCAAGAAACATCTAAATTCGCGGAATCTGGAATGTTTCAGCCGTACACGGAGTATAGTTCTGATGGACTTGTATATTTGCTTGACCGTCTGCCTGATGACGGGCAATTGTTGCAAATAGTATTGAGATTGATTGATGCTATAGATGATAATGACTCTTTGTTTATTCGTTTTGAGAGCTCCTTCAAGTCGTTGATCTGGATTAACCATAAAGAATTAGCAGAAAAATTATCCTGCAGTATATTAACAATACTGAAAATAAACGAGACGATGTTGATAAATTCGCGCATGTTTGCAAACTGATTCCTACAGATATAGAGGATAAGGTTATAGATAAGATGGCATTTGCCTATTGTGGACAATTCATGGCTGCTTTGACGGATAATAAGTATGATCGATACGTTATGAGAATGCCAAATACGCGAATAGAGAGGTTCTGTGCTGCATATATGATTGCGATGCCCCAGAAGAGATGTAAGTTTATAGAAGAAATATGGTTGGCGTCAAGTCTGAAACAGACTAGGTATCATTATGACAGACGCGAGAGTCCGATAGGTTCAATATTCAACCACTATTACTATATGGTCACTCCAGCAAATAAAGATTCTTTCTGGCAGTTGTGGGAGATTATGTTTGAGTGGTATAGGAAGAATAATGCTATGGAAGTTCTTCCTCGCTCATGCTTAGTTTTGATGTGATGAAACCCAGTTTGCTTGAAAATTGGGAAATCGTTAATGGCGCGAATGAACATATCTATAAACTTTTGCATATACTACCTCAAGAGGGCGTTTCTTACCTGCCTTGGCTTGTTTGCAAGATTGGTTTTAGGTGGCTTATGCCTGATTGCTTAAGACATATAGATAAAGCAATTCTTCGTCAGTCATCAAGAGATCGGCATTCGATGATACAATGGCAAAATGCCGTAGAGGATTTTATATGATGATGCTATGACAAGAGATGCCATTCGTAGAGATAATACTTTAAGAACAGCTTATGTGGAAGTTCTAAATGGTTTGATATCCAACGGTTCTGCTATCGCATATTTGATTAGGATTATTACATATAGGAACAGGAGATAAGATGAACGCTGGATGACGCATAATTGTGAAGTGGAAACTTATATAGGGTCGAATCATTGCTACCTCACATGATAAATGGAAAATGAGTGGAATGTGTATGCTTATTTCAGATTTATCCACAAATTTCTGATCTTAGAAGATGGATGTGTTCTATTCCCAATTATTATCTCCCTTTCGGAGAATTTGATTTGGCTAGAATCAATATATTTCTCTTTGAGTTTCATCAGTATCTAGGCAAGGAACGTTCTTAATATTTAATTCCTGATGATATTGAGTCCAGATAGCAGTCAGGTTCCAAGAATAGATATGATGAACAGTATAGCTGTTTCAAAGATGTCAAGTCAGGTGTATTCGAGTTACAGCAATTGATAGCTTTAATTTATCTTGAAATGCTGAAAAATATTCTGAAGCACCATATCATTTGTCACTTCCCCGCAATATCCGAAATAAAGAAAATGCACTCTCGTATATCCTGCGAAAGAAAATCCCCGGAAATCTGCGAATCAAGTCCGTTTTGTACTCTATGAATAGCTTCCAAAGCTTTGTTTAAAGCTTCATAATGCCTTACGTTTGTCACAATAATATCATTTTGTGTTACCGTAGGCAAGTGTGCAGCATCAATAAGCATTTTTTTTTGTAGCTCACTTGTATTCTTCCGTTGTTTGGCCGAGATGAAAATAGATTCCGTAGATTCTTTGGGGAAGTCTTTTAATAAAGATAATACATTCTCTTTCTGTTTATCTTCAATCAAATCAGCTTTATTGAATACTACGATCAAGTGCTTTCCTTCGCAACGTGGGATAATCTTTTTTGATAACTGTTCAATTTGAGATGCGGCATTCACAGCATCTACCATCCAAAGAACAATCTCCGCCTGATCCAACTTCTGAAAAGTACGTTCAATACCCAAACTTTCAATCGTGTCATTGGTTTCCCGGATTCCGGCGGTATCAATGAACCGGAAAGTGATTCCTCCGATATTGACAGTATCTTCGATTACATCACGTGTTGTCCCGTGAATATCACTGACAATGGCTTTATCCTCATTCAATAATACATTCAGTAAAGTCGATTTTCCGGCATTTGTTTCACCGATGATAGCTACGGGAACACCATTCTTAATGGCGTTGCCGACACTAAATGAATGAGCCAACCGCGAAATGACCTGTTCAATTTCATCTGCCAGTTTCCTTAATGCCGAACGATCGGCAAATTCCACATCTTCCTCACTGAAATCCAGTTCCAGTTCAATCATGGACGTGAAATTCAACAACTTGTTGCGTAGATCTGTCAGCTCTTTACTGAATCCACCCCGCATCTGGCTCATTGCCAATCGGTGAGTCGCGGCAGATGAAGAAGCAATCAAGTCGGCAACAGCTTCTGCCTGACTTAAATCCATTTTCCCATTGAGGAAAGCACGTTGTGTGTATTCTCCCGGCTGGGCCATGCGGCAACCGTTTTTAATAAGCAACTGCATCACCTGTTGAAGAATATAAGTGGAACCATGACACGTGATTTCCGTGCTGTCTTCTCCCGTATATGAATGAGGAGCACGGAAAAGACTAACGAGTACTTCATCAATCATCTCGTCTTCGTCATAAATACGCCCGAATGTCAAAGTATATGGTTTTTGTTCGCTCAATAATTTGCCAGCTTTGGCTGGCTTGAAGATGCTGCCGGTAATAGAAATAGCTTCCGGACCGGAAACGCGGATGCTTCCGATAGCACCGCCTTGAGCGGTAGCGATGGCACAGATAGTATCTTGAATCATTGTTTTTTCTTTTTGGATGAGCAAAGATAATTGTTTCTAAGTAAAAAAAAGAAGATTAGACACAACTTGTGCTTTATTTGTTTATATTTGCTGCCGTGCAGTGGTACACCAAACAAAATAAAACAATAATGCTTATGGAACCAGCGATTAATTTATATTCTTCCAATGAAAAGAGTGAACTCATACGGGAGAACTCACAAGAAATACTTTCTGTCCTTGCAGCTCATCAAATAGCTTTGTGGGAATATGATATCATTACGGGCAAATGCTCCTTTTCAAACGATTATTTTTTTACACTGGGATTAAAGGATGCCGGGATCATTTTGAAGATATAGATGATTTCTATCGGTTTATTCATCCGGAAGATATTGAATTCTATAAACAAGCCTTTGCAGAAATGCTTTCATCAGACTCTAAGACCTCACAAATTAGAGTTCGTTGTATAAGTGAACAAGGGAAAGTAATTTGGCTGGAAGATCATTTTCTGTCTTACAAAGAGAGTTGCGAAAGTCATCCGGGTAAACTGCTGGCATATACGGTGAACGTCACTTCACAATGTGAAAAGGAGCAACATATCAAATATCTGGAAGAGTATAATCGCAAAATAATTGAAGCATTGCCGGAATTCATTTTTATTTTTGATGATAATTTCTTTATTACCGATGTCCTGATGGCACCGGGAACGATATTGCTTCACCCTGTGGAAGTGCTACGCGGAGCAGATGGACGATCTATTTATTCACCGGAGGTTAGCGACTTGTTTATTTGTAACATTAGGGAATGTTTGCGTGATGGTAAGTTGAAGGAAATAGAATATCCGCTTGAAGTGGATGGAAGTCTGCATTATTTTCAGGCACGTATCGCCCCCTTTGAAGGAAACAGGGTACTTGCCTTGATACATGACATCGGAGACCGGATTCAGCGTTCGCAGGAATTGATCGAAGCTAAACGTCGTGCGGAAGATGCTGATAAAATGAAGTCGGTCTTTTTAGCTAATATGAGCCATGAAATTCGTACTCCGTTGAATGCTATTGTTGGTTTTTCGGAGATTATCGCAGTGACAGAAAGTGAAGAAGAGAAAATGGAGTATCTGGAAATTATTCAGAAAAACAGTAACTTGTTATTACAGTTAATCAATGATATTTTAGACCTTTCCCGTATTGAATCCGGCAAATCGGAAATGCATTTCCAGCAGGTTGAGATTGCAGGACTAGTGGAAGAAGTGGAAAAAGTGCACCAGCTGAAGATGAAGTCGAATGTAGAATTGAAAGTGATTCGTCCCGAAGGAGAATACTGGACTTCTACTGATCGTAACCGTGTGATGCAGGTATTGTTCAATTTCTTGTCGAACGCGATTAAAAATACGGAAAAAGGGAAGTATAACTTTAGGCTTGAAACATGAAGGACCCTGGCTGAAACTGTATGTCAGTGATACGGGTTGCGGTATATCCAAAGAGAAACTCCCTCAAATTTTCACCCGGTTTGAGAAACTGAATGATTTTGTGCAAGGCACCGGATTAGGGCTTTCAATTTGTAAAAGCATTGTAGAACGACTGGGCGGCCGTATCGAGGTAACTTCAGAATTGGGGCAGGGGAGTACGTTTGCACTCTATTTGCCTTATCAGGAAGTACCGAAAGAAGTTGCTGAAAGAAGCCTCTCACATAAGAAGAACGTCGATGAGGATAAACGTAAAAAGATATTAGTGGTAGAAGACATTGAGTCGAACTTTGTCCAACTTAATATTCTTCTGAATAAGGAATATATTATTTCATGGG
>VOFG01004064.1_pt1 | contig 21247 bp, 36 predicted proteins | sample 5384171 | NCBI WGS metagenome assembly VOFG01 (sample SAMN12384726, study PRJNA508395) | human gut metagenome | isolation source: healthy gut F | host: Homo sapiens
ATCGGATGTGCGATATCGCGATATTCACCATCAGTTGCCTTACGACTTGGCATGGCGATAAATAATCCCTTCTCACCCTCAATTACCTTAATATCATGAATCACAAATTCATTATCTAAAGTAATGGAAACGATGGCTTTCATCTTTCCCTCTTTTTCGATTCGTCTCACTCTCACATCTGTAGTCTGCATGTGGCCAACCTCCCCCGTTGTACTTCTTTTGTAACCATTCACTGCCTTTTGGCCCATGAAACAGTTATTTGCCCTCTTATTTTATTCCACTATTTATATCGTATACCGTTCATTCTTCTCAATAACGATCTTTACGTTATCCGGTGTACCGATATAAGTCGTATTCGCCCGGATCGTATCCCGGCTCTCTACGATGCAGTTCTCAATGACGGTATTGTCCCCGATGTAAACGTCATTGAGGATAATGGAATTTTTGATCACGCAGTTATTACCGATATAAGCCTGTCTGAACAACACAGAATTTTCCACAACACCATTGATAATACTTCCGCTGGCAACCAGACTGTTCTTCACACTTGCGCCCGGATTGTTTTGGCCGGAGGCATATCTCCCACTTTTGGTGTAGATCTCCGGATATTGACGGAAGAAGTAGTCTCTTACCTCCGGTTTCAGGAAATCCATATTGGTCTTATAGTAAGACTCTACAGAAGCGATATTGCTCCAATAGCTGTCTATCTTATATGCATAGATTCGTTTCAGGTTACGGTAACGTACCAGGATATCGTTAACAAAATCATAACGGTCTTCCTGTGCACAACGCTCGATCAGCTCGATCAGCTGACGGCGTCTTACCACATAAATACCACAGGAAATGGTATTGGACTCAGCCACCATCGGTTTCTCCTGAAATCGGTAATCCGGCCATCTGCATTCGTCTTCACCACGCCAAATCTGGTGATATCCTCTTCCGGTCCCATATCCTTACATACCACTGTGATATCTGCTTTCTTCTCAATATGATACTCCAGAACCTTTGCATAATCCAGCTTGTACACACAATCACCGGAAGCGATCACCACGTATGGCTCATGGCTGTTCTTTAAGAATGTCAGGTTCTGGATAGTGCATCTGCGGTACCCCGGTACCAGTCATTATCTCTGCTGTAATGGTTGGTGTGAAAAATATAAAGTCCGCCCTGTTTTCTACCAAAATCCCACCACTTGGAAGAACTTCAAATGCTCATTCAAAGAACGGGAATTGTACTGCGTAAATACCGCCACGTTCTGAACGTGGGAATTCTCATATTGCTCAGTGCAAAATCGATGCTGCGGTAGCTGCCTGCGATCGGCATCGCTGAAATAGCACGCTTATTAGATAATTCCGCATCCGCTTACTGTTGCCGCCTGCTAAAATGATACCAATTGCTCTCATCTTACGCCACCTGCCTTTATAATGTAGTCTCCGCTTGCCAGCAGTCCATCCTGATAATCCTCTGCCAACAGTCTCACCTGCGATAGCGGTATTCTTACCAATCTTCACACCATCCGGGATCACACTGTTCTCACCGATCGTTACCAGATCTGACTGATATACCTTCTGGATCATATTTACTTGGTGCGTACTGCCGACACCTAAATGGCATTCTCACCGATGGTAACATTCTCAGCCACAATGGCTTTTTCGACCACAGTTTTTACCAACGACACTTCCTTCATAACGATGGAATCCTTCACCACTGCATCCTTGGCAATGGTAACGCCTGCACCGATAACAGAATTGATCACCTGTCCGTAAACTTCGGATTCCTTCTCCGATGATGCTCCGCTCTACCTTGGCATCTGCAGCTATGTACTGAGGAGGTGTGATATCACTCTTGGTATAAATCTTCCAGTATTCTTCATACAGGTTAAACTCCGAATAATATCGATCAGTTCCATGTTTGCTTCCCAGTAAGAGCTTAAGGTTCCTACATCTTTCCAGTATCCGTTATACTCATAAGCGAAAAAGATCCGCTCATTCTGCTCGAAGCAGTATGGAATCACATGCTTACCAAAGTCACAGCCTGGAACATCTTTTAATTTGATCAAGGCTTCCTTCAGTGCTTTCCAGGAGAAGATGTAAATACCCATGGAAGCTAAGTTACTGCGCGGATTCGCCGGTTTCTCCTCAAACTCTGTGATCTTGTTGGAATCATCTGTGATCAGGATACCAAATCGGCTTGCCTCTTCGATCGGCACCGGCATGGCAGCAATCGTGACATCTGCATTATTCGCCTTATGATACTCCAGCATAACCTCATAATCCATCTTATAGATGTGGTCACCAGATAAGATCAGAACATATTCTGGATTGTAAGTCTCCATATACTCCAGGTTCTGATAAATGGCATTGGCTGTTCCGGTGTACCAGTCGCTTCCCTTGCTTCTCTCATAAGGAGGGAGAATGGTAACACCGCCTACGTTGCGGTCCAGATCCCACGGAATACCGATTCCAATATGTGCATTCAGCCGCAGCGGCTGATACTGGGTCAGAACGCCTACCGTGTCCACTCCCGAATTGATACAGTTACTTAACGGAAAATCAATGATCCGGTACTTTCCGCCAAAGGAGACTGCAGGCTTGGCTACTTTTCTGAGTTAACACACCTAATCGGCTGCCTTGTCCGCCTGCTAAGAGCATGGCAATCATTTCTTTCTTAATCACGCTATCACCTCTTGCTGTCCTTTCAGTATTTGAGGGTGACGGGTCAGTAAGAGGGTGACTCGTCACTTACAAATATAGTATATCAAAACTTAGAAATAGTGAACAAAAATAAAATTTCTTGTACATTTTTTGTACATTTTCCGACAGTTTTCAGGATTTACCAACTTTTTACACTTTTTCTTATTCCTGTTTTTCCGTTAAAATATGAAGCGAAGAACCCTTGAATCAGTTTGGAAAATAAAGTATAATTAGGACAGATTATGGGCTTTTTTCTATGTTCTAATAAATTATTTAAAGGAGATTTCAACATGAATCTGGTAACTGTAAGAGACATATACAAAAACCGTGAAAACTATCTGAATAAAGAGATCGAGGTTGGCGGCTGGGTAAGAAGTATCCGTGACTCCAAGGCTTTCGGTTTCCTGGTACTGGCCGACGGTTCTTATTTTGAAACCCTTCAGATTGTTTTTCATGATAACATGGACAATTTTGATGAGATCTGCAAATGTAACGTTGGTGCAGCCGTGATCGTAAAGGGTACCCTGATCCCGACTCCAGAAGCAAAACAGCCATTTGAGATCCAGGCAGTCAGCGTTGCGGTGGAAGGACCATCCGCACCGGACTACCCTCTGCAGAAGAAACGTCACAGCTTAGAGTACCTGCGTACCATTTCCCATCTGCGTCCAAGAACCAACACCTTCCAGGCAGTATTCCGTGTCCGTTCCCTGATCGCATATGCCATTCATCAGTATTTCCAGGAGAAAGACTTTGTTTACGTCCACACTCCACTGATCACCTCCAGTGACTGTGAAGGCGCAGGCGAGATGTTCCAGGTAACTACCATGGATTTAAACGATGTTCCGAAGACCAAAGACGGCGCTGTTGATTATACACAGGACTTCTTCGGCAAACCAACCAGCTTAACCGTAAGCGGCCAGTTAAATGGTGAGACTTATGCGATGGCATTCCGCAACATTTACACCTTCGGACCTACTTTCCGTGCGGAAAACTCCAATACCACCCGTCACGCAGCTGAGTTCTGGATGATCGAGCCGGAGATGGCATTTGCAGATCTGGATGACAACATGGCTTTGGCTGAAGGCATGTTAAAATATGTGATCCAGTATGTATTAGACCACGCCCAGAGGAGATGAACTTCTTTAACCAGTTTATCGACAAAGGCTTATTAGACCGTCTCCACTCTGTTCTGAACTCCGAGTTTGGCCATGTTACCTACACTGAGGCAGTCAAGCTTCTGGAAGAGCACAATGACCAGTTTGACTACAAAAGGTATTCTGGGGCTGCGACCTTCAGACTGAGCATGAGCGCTACCTGACCGAGCAGATCTTCAAAAAACCGGTATTCGTGACCGATTATCAAAGGAGATCAAAGCTTTCTATATGAAACTGAACGAGGATGGCAAGACTGTTGCCGCTATGGACTGTCTGGTTCCTGGCATCGGCGAGATCATCGGTGGAAGCCAGCGTGAGGGACAACTGAGCAAGTTACTTGCCCGCATGAACGAGCTGGGACTGAAGGAAGAGGATTACCAGTTCTACCTGGATCTGCGCAAATACGGCTCCACCCGTCACTCCGGTTTCGGTCTGGGCTTTGAGCGCTGCGTGATGTACCTGACTGGTATGGGCAACATCCGTGACGTGATCCCATTCCCAAGAACGGTAAACAACTGCGAGCTGTAGCATTCCACCGCCGTATCGGCTCATTACCGGTATGGCGGATTTTATACAACAAGCCTTCTCCAACATCTTTTCCCTTTTTTGCGAAAACGCTGGAGATTTTCATTTTATTTTAGGAGGTATCTCCATGAAATTATCCATACCGCCGATGTCCACTGGGGCATGGAACCGGACAGCGATAAGCCCTGGAGCCGGGGAACGCGCCCAGGCTATCAAGGACACATTTACTCAGGTGATCACCAGGGCCAGAGACTTAGGAGGTTGACTTTCTCTTCATCTCCGGAGATCTATTCCACCGTCAGCCGCTGCAGCGGGATCTGAAAGAGATCAATTACTTATTCAGTACCATTCCTGCTGTCCATGTGGTCATGATTGCCGGGAACCACGACCGGATCCGCAGCAATTCCGCTGTTTTAAGCTTTTCCTGGTGTCCGAACGTGACCTTCCTCATGAATGAGGAAATGGATCATGTCTATTTCAGTGACTGCAACACCGACGTCCACGGCTTCAGCTATCATACCGCTGAGATCCGGGAGAACCGCATCGACCATGTGGAGGTGCCATTTGACGGACGGATCCACGTGCTGTTAGCTCACGGCGGTGACGCCACCCACCTGCCCTTTGACAAAAATGCCCTGGCGGTCTCTGGATTTTTCCTATCGCCCTGGGACATATCCATAAACCGGGAATCCTGGTGGAGAAAAAGCAGCCTTCGCCGGTTCCCCGGAACCTCTGGACAAGACCGAGACCGGCATCCATGGCGCATATTACCGGTGAGATCAACCCGGAAAAGTAGAGGTGTTAAAAATACCCCCACTCTGCAGATCCCAGTATATCCCACTGGCGGTCAACATCACCGCCAGCACGACCAATGTGGAGTTGAAGACAAGATCGCCCAGAGATTGAAAAGCGCGGACGCCAGAATATCTACCGTTTCGCATTCGCGGCATGCGCGATCCCTGAAACCGAATTTGATCTGGAAAACCTTAAACTTCCAAGTTCCGGATCGTGGAGATCTTAGATGAATCGGAGCCGCAGTACGATTTTCAGCGCCCTGTTTGCGGAGCATCAAGTGACATGATCGGCTTCTATATCCTGCGCTGCAGAAACCGGATATGAGCCCTGTTGAGAAAAAAGCGCTGTATTACGGCATCCACGCCCCGCTGCAGACCACTGATGAAAGGAGTTAGCCCATGAAATTTCTTGAACTTCATTTAAAAGGGGCTTGCAAATTTCATGACTGCACCATCTCCTTCACAGACAGGATCAATGTGATCTATGGAAAAAACAAGCTGGTAAATCTACCATGCACACCTTCATCCGGGGATGCTCTTCCCGGTATCCAGCCTCAAACGTGGCAGAGCATCGAAAAATGACCTTTACAGCAAATATGAACCCTGGGAAAATGGAGGAACCTACGAGGTTCTCTCCGCTTAGAACAGAACGGACATATATTTACCGAATCGAACGAAGTTTCAGAAAAACAGGAAATCTCTGACAATAATCGGACGAAACCGCCGAAAAGAAATTGAACCCACACGGGCATTTATGGATCAGCTGCTGTGCGGTCTCAGTGAAACAGCCTACAACAGCACCATCAGTATCGGGCAGTTAAAGAGTGCCACGGACAGCAGCATGGTCACCGAGCTGAAAAATTATATCGCCAACATGAACACCCTGACCGAGATCAAAACATTGAAAAAAGATTTCCGCTCCGGAATACGAGAACCAGCTTAGACCTATCAAAATCTGCGCTCCCAGGTGAAGAACCAGCTTTCCGGAGAAAACAGACGGAACGCGAGACTCTGCTTCAGAAGATTGCCAAAGGGGGCGTCAGCACTGGACGGGGCGCAGTTTACCGATGAGGCATCCATCCACGCATATCAGTGAGAACGCCCGGAACACCTATGCTCATTATAAGGGAAATTAGCGGACGCAACCTCCCACAAAGGCCGGGCCATACTTCCGGTTGTTATGCTGGTGCTGGCCGCTTTCTGCGCGCTGGGAGCCGGAGCGCTGGGATTTTTCAGTTCCCAGACTCTGGATCCGGTTGTGTCCGGAAACCGGTGCCCTGATTTCCGTATCCACCGGGCATTGGCCGCTACGGTGGGGCTCGTCATCTGCGGGTTAAGTGCCGCGGCTGTCTTCTTCTTTGCGGTAGGGCTCATTTTCTTTATGAAGAACCGCAGCTTAAAACAAGAATTTTCCATGACAGAAAAGCTGTTGCCAGGGAGATTTTCTCCCGCCATCTGGGAGATTCCTCCATTTCAGGAAGAGGCCATGACTGCCTTTGAAAGCCGCATGGAGGAATTTGTCCGGTTAAGCCAGGTTCTGGAACGCCTGAGCAGTCCGTGAAAGAACAGGGCCTCCGAGACTCCAGGTTGTCGTCCTGCTAGAAGGCCCAGTGGGAGCTGGAGAAAACTTGACTCATCTGGCACACTGCAAGGACCAGACGGAATCCTTAAAACAGGTTCTGGCGGAGAAATGACCATTATCCGCAGGAGATTACTGCCATCGACCTGGCCCTGGAAACCATGACCGGGCTTTCCGCACCATCCGGGATTCCTTCGACCATACCTGAACAAGACCGCTTCAGATTTGATTTCCGGTATCACCGGCGGCATCTACGACAGCATGAGCGTCGATGAAAACCTGAATGTGTTCATGAACACCCGCACCCGCCTGGTTCCGGTCGAGCAGGTATCCAGCGGCACCATGGACCATTGCCTGGCATTGCGCCCGCCGCCGCCAAGCTCATCCAGCCGGAAGGCGATTACATGCCGCTGGATCTTTGATGACAGCTTTACTCTTACGATGAAGACCGGCTGCACAATCGCGCTGAAATGCTGAAAAAAAGCATATCCGGGGCAGATCATCATCTTACCTGCCACCAAAGAGAGGCTCAGATGATGACCGCGGACCAGATTGCATCATCTGGTGACGATGAAATAGCAATTTAGACGAATCCAATTAAAGGTCCGGAACTGACCTTAGTGGGTTTTGTAATTCAAATTTTACTGCCGCAAAATTGAGAACCGCGCAAATCATATCCTTCTTTCGCCGCTTCCTTTCCAAAACATGATCATAGATTGATAATAGGTATTTTATCTGTTGTGCTCTACATTTTCATTGCACAGTACCAGTCCCTGCGGAATATCATATAGTTCTCTGTCAGCACATTGCTCAAGGCCGCATGTCTTGTGTAACCTTTCTCCTGATTTGGACTTCTAACGGCAGAACTTTTCTTTATATCTCTTACCAGAAAATCCAATTCTCCCATTTTCTTACTATTATAATAGTAGAGATCAAATCCATGGGTACGCAGTTCCTGGGCTATGACATTTTCATAGACGGAACCAAAATTAATGTCCACTTCCCGGTTCAGAATTGAAGCTGCAATCCATCCATATACATAGATGCAAGCATTCAACATCGGATGCGAACAATTTAAACAGATTCGTGGTTTTGAAAGAAGCAGCGGCAGCGCCGGTTCTGAGGCACAATACACCGGAAGCGCCATCCGCCTCCTTCCAGCCAGATGAAACTGTTCGTATCTTGAAAACTTGAAATTTCATTCAGATTTTTCAGAATAAAACGTTTATTCTTCTGATTCAGTTCGCTCGGAATCAGGGTAAATATTTCTTCCAGATATAATTTATGTTCCGGGTCGTATTTGGCACATATCTTTTTGTAAAGCCGACAATTCCCTCTGAATCTCCTCCACTAGTTTCAGATTGTTGGTTTTCAGAAATGAGCTCACCAAGCTTCCGGCATACCTCCAACAATCAGATACAGCCGAAATAGTTCCATCATTTTCTCATGAACAAGCCCATCTACCGGGGTCTTCTTCATAGCACTGGCGTAATTAAATGTGTTTGTTTGCTCTGCAAAATTCCTCAAAACTAACGGATACATTTCAAACACATCCATGTAGCCAACCGAATGGAACGAATATCTTTTAACCCACCCCCAGCAGTGAACCACTTAGAAGGTACTGCAACTTCCCTCCTCGACAAGAAACTTTCACCGCCGTTACAATTTCCGGCATTCCTGAACCTCATCAAAGAAAAATGATGGTCTTTCCTTTTTCCAGAGGTACATCCGTTAATGCTGAAATGCGAAGCAGAATATCCCTGCTGTTCGCGGCTCCCTCAAACAGTTTTCTGGCATTTTCATTTTCCAGAAAATTGAGTTCCACCAGATTTTTTCCCTGCTGTTTTCGCATACCGCCGATCACAAACGTTTTCCCCCGTCTGCCCGCCCCGGCAATCAAAAGTGCTTTATTCTGTGTCTCAAAAGTGCCGGATTTTTATCTTCCATTTTCCGTTTCAGCATCACGTCACCCTCTCCAAATCTTCTTTTTTATTCTATTATGGCACAGCCATTTTATCGCGCAATCCATTTGTCCGTTTTTCCAATAACTTTTTATGCTTATTTTGTCCGCTTTTCCAATATGTATTCATACATTTTGTCCGCTTTTCCAGGAAGTAACGATATGTGAAACGCAGCATCCGGACGTTTGTAATGCCCGACCTTTTTTGATACTTATGTAACTGTTCAGTACCCTCACAGTTATGATACTACATCTTTACTTTAGAACACAATCTGCACCGTGGTTCCTCCCCCAGTGCGCTCTTTTTTAATTCCACCTTGCCTTATGGTAAATGGCTCCATGCTTTACAATGGAAAGTCCCAGTCCGGTTCCGCCGATCTGGCGGGAGTGGCTCTTATCCACCCGATAGAAGCGTTCGAAGATGCGCTCCTGGTCGTCCACCGGGATGCCGATGCCATCATCTTCTACGGTCAGTACCGGATGGTCTTTGATGGTGGCCACGTTGACTTCCACTTCTCCGAAGGGCTTGTTGTACTTGATGGCGTTGTCGCAGAGGTTGTAGATCATCTCCTGTCGAGAATCTGCGGATTGCCGTTTACTACAGTTGGTTTGCCGGTCATCATCAGGGTGATCTGGTTTTTCTGGCCACATCCTGCAGGCGTCTTACCACATCGGAGGCAATCATGCAGATCCACCGGCCGCTTTTCCAGCTGGACTTTTTCTTCATCCAGCTGGGACAGGCGGATGATATCGCCCACCAGGGTGATAAGGCGCTGTGCCTCCTGATAAATCTTTGCCGGAGAATCGTCCCATGTCGGATGGCTGAACCAGTCCATTTCATCATGATTTCCGCATAACCGGAAATGGAAGTGAGCGGTGTTTTCAGCTCATGGGAGACATTGGCGGTGAATCCCGGCGCAGTTCCTCGCGGCTCTGCTGCTCGGTCACATCGAGAATGACTACGACAGCACCGCTGCGGCCATTGCTCTCTGCCACCGGATTTGCCATAATCTGGTAATGGCGGTTTCCCACATCCAGCATCTGCTCACAGTGGGTACCTTTCAGTGCGCCATCTACCACCTGGCGGAAATTCTCGGAGCGGTTCAGGCTCATGATATTGACGTTCGCCTGGTGTCCTGTGACGGTTTCCATTTTTGTGCCAGCTGCGCAGGCTTGTGCATCCGTGCTGCCTGCCCGCTGTCCTGCGCCTGCGTTCCCGGCAGCTCCGGCCGAATAGTCATGTCCATCTGCCTGCTCCGCCGGAATTCCAGCAGCTTCAACGCACTCTTATTATAGGACATCACATCGCCCTTGCTGTCCACCACAATGATGCCTTCCCTCATGTTCTCGGTAATAGCAGTAAACTCTTCCTGCTTTTTCCCGCAGTATTTCCATCTGCCGCCGGATGGTTTCTTTTCTGCTTTCCAGGCGGCGCACCAGTGGGGCCAGTTCATCGTAAACCTCACCGGCCTTCGGATCATCCGGGTCCATCTCATTGATCGGTGCCACGATCCGCTTCTGTCTGAAACTCGGCCAGGATCAGGACGCCAAGTACGATCAGAATACCCATGGCAATCATAACCGGAATGGTATGTACTACCGTGGCCAGCGCGCTTTTGTGGTGCTGGCTACGCGGATGACGCTGCCATCGTCCAGGCGGGCTGCGTAATAGTAGGTCTGCTCAGCCAGCGTGTGAGAGGTGCGGACACTCTCCGCGTCCGTTTTTCAGCGCCGCCGCCATCTCCGCCGGTCTTTATGATTTTCCAGGCTCTCGCTGTCGCGAAGCTGTCATAAAAGGACTTCTCCATCCGGGCTGACCCAGGTGATGCGGTTGACGCTGTTGCCGTCACCCCGGCTCTTTAAATGTGCAAGGTACTCTTCCCTGACACATCCATGGCGGACCTGGCAACGAACCTCGGTCATAACAGACTGGCGCATCTGGGTCTGTAGGTCCTGGCATAAAAGCAGGGGCTGTGATGAGCGCTGATAGCGCCATGGCAAGAAGTGCTACCAGACACAGATTCCAGTAGATTTTTCGTTTGATCTTCATGTTTCCGATTCCTCCAGCTTGTAGCCGACTCCGCGGATGGTCTCGATACAGCGGCTGGCCTCCCAGCTTCTGCCGGAGTGTCCGGATATGGACATCCACCGTGCGGGTCTCACCGTCAAAATCATATCCCCATATTTTCGATAACAGCTGATCTCTGGTTAAGACCATGCCTTTGTTTTCCATCAGGTAACAGAGCAGTTCAAATTCCTTGAAGGTCAGCGCTACCACATTTCCGTCCACTGTCACCACATGGCGGTTCAGGTCCACATGGATGGGACCGGCGCTGCAGGTATCGTTTCGCTGTCTCCGGCCCGTACGGCGAAGCAGCGCGCGCACTCTGGACACCAGCTCCATCATGCCAAAGGGCTTTGGTATGTAATCATCCGCACCGCTGTCCAGACCTACCACCTTGTCATACTCCGTTCCCTTGGCTGTCAGCATGATGACCGGGAGCCGTTTTGTGGGGCCGGCATCCCGTAACTTTTTAAAATGCTCAGGCCGTCCTCGTCGGGCAGCATGATGTCAAAGGAGCACCAGGGACGGATATTCCTGCTTCATGGCATTCCAGAAATCCTTCGCGCAGGGGAAACCCTTTGCGGTAAGACCCGTGGTCTGCAGCGTGTAGATTACCAGTTCCCGGATGCTTTCATCGTCTTCAACCAGATAGATCATTGTACTCTCCTTCTATTCCAGATGGGTTCCCGTGATGGAATACTCCACCCCTCCGCAATGTTTGTCGCGTGGTCCCCGATCCGCTCAAAATATTTGGCGATCATCAGCATATCGATGCAGAACTCGCCCAGATTTTTTCGTCGTTGTTCCCGGCACTCAGCATGCCGATCAGCTCCTGCTTTTACCTTGTCAAAGAGGTCATCCACCACATCATCATACTGGACCACCTCTTTTTGCAATGTTCAAATCCCGTTTCACATAAGAATCAATACTCTGTGTCACCATGCGCATGGTTGCGTCTGCCATGTCGCGGATGTGGAGACGGCTCTTTTTGCGTCACGGTCATCTACAAAGCCGCAAATCTCCGCGATGTCAGACGCCTGGTCACCGATACGTTCCATATCGGAAATCATCTTTAACGCGGAGGAAACCTGACGCAGATCCTTTGCTACCGGCTGCTGCTGCAGCAGAAGGCGCATGCACAGACTCTCAATTTCCCGCTCTTTCTGGTCGATTTCGTGATCGGCCTTATAAACCTCGTTGGCAAAATCGCCCTCGCCCATCAGGGTGCGGGACGCATAGGAAATGGCATCCTCACAGAGGGCACCCATGCGGATCAGCTCCACATTCAACAGCTCCAGCTGTTCATCAAACCGGTTACGCATATCAACCAAACCTCCCGTAATGTAATCTTCTGTCTTCTTGTTCTTCGGCATGGAGAAGATCTGCTCGGTCTCACCGAACTCGATCACTTCGCCCAACAGGAAGAACGCCGTCTTGTCAGAGATACGAGCAGCCTGCTGCATATTATGGGTGACAATGACTATAGTATAATCTTTTTTCAGTTCCACCGCAAGGTCTTCGATCTTGGAAGTGGAGATCGGGTCCAGCGCGGAGGTCGGCTCATCCATCAGAAGCACCTCCGGCTGTACAGCCAGGGCCCTTGCAATGCACAGACGCTGCTGCTGTCCGCCGGAAAGTCCCAGGGCACTCTTATTTAAGCGGCCCTTAAACTCATCCCAGATGGCTGCGTCCCGCAGGGATTTCTCTACAATATCATCGAGCTGCGCTTTGGAGCGGATACCGTGGGTACGCGGGCCATAGGCAATGTTGTCGTACACGCTCATCGGGAACGGGTTCGGCTTCTGGAATACCATACCCACTCGCTTGCGCAGAAGGTTGATATCCATATCCCCGTAGATGTCCTCGCCATCTAACAGAATGCTTCCGGTGATGCGGCATCCCTCTACCAGGTCATTCATGCGGTTTAAGGATTTTTAATAAGGTAGATTTGCCGCAGCCGGACGGGCCGATGAAGGCCGTAATCTCGTTGGCCTGGATGTTTAAGTTAATGCCTTTTAAGGCTTTGAAGTCGCCGTAATATAATTCCATATTGCTGATTGTCAGCTTATCCATAATGTTCTCCTTTTAAGCAGCCTTTCCGATACTTTCTTTGCGATGAATCCGGATACTGCGTTGATACAAACCACAATGACCAGAAGCACGACTGCGGTAGCGTAAGACTGGTTGGTGTAAAGTCCTTCATTGGTCAGCACGTACATGTGCACTGCCAGGGTTCGGCCAGAGCCGAATAAGTTGGATGGAATGCCTGCAACCGTTCCCGCTGTATACATCAGTGCCGCGGTCTCGCCTACAATACGGCCAACCGCCAGAATGATACCTGCCAGAATTCCAGGTACTGCAGATGGCAGAACTACCTGGAAAACGGTGCGGAGACGTCCGCCCCCAGACCGAAGCTTCCTTCCCGGTAGAATCCGGGACTGCTTTCAGGGCCTCCTCCGTGGTTCTCATGATCGTTGGAAGGATCATGATCGCCAGCGTCATGGCGCCGCCTAAGATGGTGTAAGACCAGCCCAGGGCCACCACGAACAAAAGAAATCCAAACAGGCCATAAACTATGGACGGAATGCCGGTCAGGGTCTCGGCGGTAATCCGCACGATGCTCACCAGCCGGTTGCCGCGTTTGGCGTATTCCACCAGATAGATGGCCGCGAAAATGCCAAGGGGAACTGCGATCAGCAGGGAGAGCCCTGTCATGATCACCGTATTGACAAGTGCCGGCATGAGGGATACATTTTCACTGTTGTATTCCCACGCAAACAGACTCGGAGTCAGATACGGGATTCCCTTGATCAGAATATAAGCCAGTAAAAACAGTAATGTCATCACCGTCAGAAGCGCTGACACTGATACCAGGATCAGGAGGAGCAGTGACAGCGGACTGCGTTTATAAGACTTAAGCCGCTGCCCGATGGTCTGCCGGTTGATCGCCTGAACTTCTATATTTTTCTTTTCCATAGCTGCTTCCATTACGCATTCGCCTTTCTGCTGATAATTGAGAACGACAGGTTAATGATCAGAATGAATACGAAGAGGACTACCGCCGTGGCGATCAGCGCTTCCCGGTGGAAGTCCGTCGCGTATCCCATTTCCAGTACAATGTTCGCTGTCATGGTGCGGACACCTTCCAGAATTCCTTTTGGCATACGCGCCTGGTTTCCGGCTACCATGATGACAGCCATGGTCTCACCGATGGCACGGCCAACGCCTAAGATCACACCGGCCAGAATACCGGATTTTGCAGCCGGGAGCGTGGCAAAAGAATACGCTGCGCTCATGGCTGGCGCCCAAAGCCAGGGAACCTTCGTAATAGCTGGATGGCACTGCGTTGATGGCAGATTCCGATACGCCGATGATGGTCGGCAGGATCATGATCCCAAGTAGGATCGATGCGGTCAGCATGCTCTTGCCGCTTCCGCCAAACAGGGTGGAGACAACCGGTACGATCACAACCATACCGAAGAATCCATATACAACCGAAGGGATTCCGCCAGCAGATCGATTGCCGGCTTTACAATCTTGTAAACTCGCTTCGACAAAACTTCGACATAAAAACCGCGGCAGTCAGAATGCCGATCGGCACACCAATGATCACGGCACCCGCTGTTACATAAATGCTGCCCAGGATCATCGGCAGAATGCCGTACAGGTCATTGCCCGGTTTCCATTTTTTCGCCGGTTAAGAAGTTCAGGACTCCGATCTTTCCGATCGCCGGAATACCATTTGCGAACAGGAATACACAGATCATGGCAACACCCAGAATGGACACGCACGCACTGAGTAAAAATACCAGATGCATCAGCTGTTCTTTCAGATTTTTCATAGTTCTCACTTTCCTTCCTTATTAAAAAAGCAGAGCAGCTTGTTTTGTCTTCCTAGCTGCCCTGCCGCACATTTCTACTGTTACTGAACGTCTGCCCAGTCGGTAATCTCACCGGTAAAGATGTCTTTACGTTCTCGCTGGTCAGCTCGGTAACCGGGCTCTCGTTGTTAACTACGACTGCGATACCATCCATTGCGATGACGGTCGGGGTCAGACCAGCTTCCAGCTCGCTGTCCTTTAAGTCTCTGGAAGCCATACCGATGTCGCAGACACCTTCGATTGCGGAGGTCATACCTGTGGTAGAATCAGACTGCTGAACTTCAATCTCTACATCGGGTTTACTGCTGCATAAAGCGCCTCTTTCAGCTTTTCCATAACCGGAGTTACGGAAGAAGAACCAGCTACAACCACGCTTGCCCGCTTTAAACCGGAAGCGGTGTAAGCACCATCGTTTCCCTGGCTGATGTAACCGTTATCCTCAACAACCTTCTGTCCATCCTCACTCATGATGAACTTGATGAAATCAGAAGCAACATCACTTAAGCCCTCTTTTACTGCGATGTTGAACGGACGTGCTACCTTGTACTCGCCAGCTTTGATGGCATCTACGGTTGCCTCATCGCCGTCAATGTCAACTGCTTTTACGGTGTCATTTAAGGAACCCAGGGAAACATATCCGATTGCGCCCTTGTTGCCTGCGATGGTGGTCATCATAACCGAGGTGCTGTTGGTGATTTCTGCATCCTCGGTGGTGTTATCTACTTTCTCGCCAGCATCGTTCTTGGTCTCGGATACCGAACAGCTCGATGAATGCGCCGCGTGTGCCGGAGCCGTCTTCACGGGAAAGAACGGTGATGGGCCTTCTGCCCCGCCGCCAGCTGCTTCGGTGGTCTCTTCTGCTTTTTATTGCCTCGCTTGCTGCCTCAGTCTTTGCTGCCTCGGTAGCTGCTGCAGTTTGTCTCTGCCGGTTTTGCTGCTGCATGCAGTCAAACTTGCAATTGTCATACCATTGCTAATACCATTGCTAATGTTTTCTTCATAATACTTTTTCCTCTTTCTCTCTGTTTATGAATACTCTCTGTTACGTTCTATGTTATTGTGGTTTTGTACTGTTCAGTAGGTCTGGCGCATCCACCGCTGACCGTCGCAGTTTGCAGGCAAAAAATCCCATTGCCGAAGGCAATTTTCAATGGATTTTGCCCGTAACTGTGAGGGGCAATTGAACAGTTACGTTTCGATGTCCAAAACCTGCATTTGTAAAAATCTGAATGTAAAATCAAAAGAGGGGGAATGCAAAATCGGTGTAAAACCGTTTAAGCGTGCATTTTTGCGGCCTCACGGACCTGTAATATTTTACCTGTGTAATTATTCGTACAGCGGATATTTCGCACAGCTTGGTTACTTTTCGCCGCGGATGTAATCTGCCTTGTTTCGAAATCGGTTGCCGCCAGCCAGATGCACTCGGCAATTTCGGCATATCCCCTTCCTTTAAGCCGCGGGTGGTAACGGCCGGGGTTCCGATACGGACGCCGGAGGTTACGAACGGGCTTCGGCTCATTCGGAACGGTGTTTCTTGTTCAGGGTGATGAAGACTTCATCACAGCGGTTCTGGAGCTCCTTACCGGAGATGTCCATGCCGCGCAGATCTACTAACATTAAGTGGTTGTCAGTGCCGCCGGTTAAGAGCTTGAATCCACGCTCTACCAGTGCTGCGGCCAGTGCCTTTGCATTCTTGCGAACCTGCTTCTGGTACTCGGTGAACTCTGGCTTTAATGCCTCGCCCAGGCAGACTGCCTTTGCAGCGATGACATGCTCTAACGGGCCGCCCTGGGTTCCCGGGAAGATGGCCTTGTTGAAGTTGAACTTGTCAGCGGACTCCTTTGCTTGCCAGGATCATGCCGCCTCGGTCCGCGCAGGGTCTTGTGGGTGGTGGTGGTTACCACGTCTGCGTACGGGATCGGGCTCATATGCTCGCCTGCTGCGACCAGACCAGCGATGTGCGCCATATCTACCATTAAATATGCGCCAACCTTATCTGCGATCTCACGGAATTTCTTGAAGTCGATCTCTCTTGCGTATGCGCTGGCACCTGCAAGGATCAGTTTCGGCTTGTGCTCAACAGCCAGGCGCTCTACCTGATCGTAATCAAGATAGCCTTCGTCGTTTACACCGTAGGATACGATGTTGAAATAAAGGTCGGAAAAAGTTAACTGGGCTTCCATGGGACAGGTGACCGCCATGGTCAAGGCTCATGCTCAGCACAGTGTCTCCCGGTTTTAACATAGCCAGGAATACTGCCATATTTGCCTGTGCGCCAGAGTGCGGCTGAACGTTTGCGTACTCACAGCCGAACAGCTTTGCGCGCTCAATTGCGATCGTCTCCACTACATCAATGTATGACATCCTCCATAATAACGCTTTCCGGAATAACCTCTGCGTATTTGTTGGTCAGTACGGTTCCCATTGCCATCATGACCGGCTCAGACACGATATTCTCGGAAGCGATCAGCTCCAGATTTCTTCTCTGACGTGCGGCTTCCTGCTCAATCGCCTTGCCGACTTCCGGGTCATAGTTTTCGATAAATTTCATTACCTCATTCACCATGGGCTTTGTCTCCTTTTCCGCAAATGCCCTCTCTGATACTCTCCAGGCATTTGCTTTCCTTTGTTATAATGCGGTTTCGATAAATGGAACTGCCACGTTGTGACAAAGGCACTGGGGTTGCCAGCGCCTTCGCGGTTATTTACGGTCGATTATAGTACAGCGTTTTGAAAGTGTCAAGCAATTATCACACTTTACCAATATTGTACGAAACTTTGGGTATACAGAATATCTGATTCCGGTCTGCCTTTCAGGCATGCAGTTTGTAAGCTCTTACCACGATCTGCAGCGTCCGGTTCCCATTGTATTCATTGATATCCGGATAGTAAATGACGTCAATGTCCGGCTGTTCTTCGCTTCCTCCACAAATTTGTCAGCCTCCGTGAATACCATGGCTTCCATGGGGCGGCCCTGCTCGGTCACCACGGTCATGCGGACTGCGTTATTGTTGCGGCCGATGGCCCGCAGGCTGCGGATGCGGGAGGTTCTTCTGGGCGAACTGGGGCTTTTCATTGCCCTGGCCGAAGGGCTCCAGGCTTTTCAGCTCGTTCACCAGCGCCTCTGATATGTACTCTAACGGCATTGCCACGTCAATCCAGATCTTCGGAATGAAGTCTTCCTTCGTGAGGGTGGACTGCCTCGTTTAAGCGGCGGCGGAACTCCTCTACATTCTCTTCTTTTTGTTGAAAACCGGCTGCCATGGGATGACCGCCAAATTTCAGCAGGAGCTCCTGCACACCGCACAGAGCCTTGTACATGTGATAACTTTCAATGGAGCGCCCGGAACCCTTCACGCAGTCCTCGCCCTTTGTCAACACGAAAGAGGGCTTGTTGTAGGCTTCCCGCACCCGGCCGGCAATGATCCCGGCCAAAGATTCATGACAATCCGCAGATAAACCACCAGCACATCATCGTCTGCAAGCTCGGTATCCACTTGTTCAAAGGCCTGCTCCATGCCGGCCTGGGTCATGTCTTTGCGCTCCTCGTTCAGAAGCTTTAACTCGGCCGCCATTTCCTCGGCGCGGAGCTGCGCTGCATTTCCTGGCCCAGACACTTCTCCAGAAGCCCGGTCATGCTTCCGCTGGCATTCGGTTCCTCACAAAGCAGCAGCTCCAGCGCCAGCTGTGCGGTCTTTAACCGTCCGCTGGCATTCAGGCACGGTCCGATGACAAACTGATGTGGTACGCTGTCAGGTTGTAGATATCCAGTCCGCAGGCCTCCACCAGGGCACGCAGTCCGCACTGGCAGTGTGGGGATCTGTTTTAAACCCCAGCGCACGATGATGCGGTTCTCATCCTGCAGCTTCATGACATCCCCCACGGTGGCAATGGCCGCAAAACCCAGCATATCTTTCCATTCCCTGCCTGGCACGCCGCTCTTTCATAGAGCACCTGCACCAGCTTGTAAGCCACCACGCCGCCGCAGATTCCGCAAATGGGTAGGGAGCAGTCGTCCCGGTGGGATTGACCACAGCATCCGCTTCCCGGCAGAACCTGACTGCCATCCTCCGCCCGACCACTTCGTGGTGATCCGTCACGATGACGGTCATGCCAAGCTCTTCGCCAGGCGCACCTGCTCCAGGGCCGCAATGCCGTTATCGCAGGTAACGATGGTGTCAATCCCGTCTTCCTTTGCCTTTGCGGATAATGGACTGTTGATGCCGTAGCCATCCCGGATACGCCCGGGATCTGGTAGTCCATGACGGCCGCCACACCGGGTCAGCCCCGGTACAAAGCAGGTAGGTAGAGCATATGCCGTCGATATCGTAATCCCCCACAATGCGGATGCGGCGCCCGCCCGGATCTTTCTCCAGAATCAGAGATGCTGCCTTGTCCATGTCTTTTTCATGAGATGGGGATCGTAAAGCTGGTCCAGGGTGCCATTTAAATAACGGTCAATGGCTTCCTCCCCTCCACATCCCGGTTCCTTATGATGCGGGCTGTGACCGGGCTGATATGAAACCGGGCGGCAACATGTTAAAATCCGCCCGCTTGGTCTAGGCATCCAGATGGATTCCCTGATGATTTCTCATATATATAACAATTCCTTTTCAAACTAGACTGTAACCGTGCAAGCACGCTTCTGGCTCTTTGCACTCGTTGCATTATATCATAGATGCGGTTTCATTTCCACGAACAACTTTCCGCATTGCATTCAGCCCCAATGGGATATACTGTTACTGTTCCGCAAAACTTTCAATATAATGATATGGTTTTGCCCACACGCAATTAACATGAAAGGAGACACGGTAGGTAGTAACACTAAAGAAAAATCCGACCTCCTGCAACTTCCCGGTCCAGGGAAGACCGCTGGCTGCCGGTATCATTGTCCGGTTCATCGGACTGCTCTACACGATTCCCAGAGATGAGATGAAGGAATCGGTTATTACAACACCGCATACGAAATCATAAACATGGCCTGATCCTGTCCTCCACAGTCTGCCGCTGTGCAAGCTGATTGGGCACGGCGCGTGCACGGGAAGAATCAGGATGCAGCGGGTCTTTAAGGCCGACTGCTTTTCGGTCTTGTGGCCGGCGGCCTGATGACACTGTTTTTACTGTTTGGCGCAGACTGGATCACCGTTCACATCTTCAACAGCCCCAACAGTGCCCTGCCGTTAAAGGTCATGGCACCTACCATTCTGGTCTTTTTCCATTATGGGCGTGGTGCGCGGCTACTTCCAGGGCTGGGCAACATGCCGTCCGACCTCCATTTCAGGTCGTGGAGCAGGTGGTAAACGCTCATCAGCGTAGCTGCTCCTTCGCTTTCTGCCACTGGTTCGCGAACCGAAATCTCGGCGGGCCTCATGGTGCTGCGGGCGGCACCCTGGGTACACTTTCCGGTGCACTGGCTGCTTCTGTGTTCCTGACTTTGCTGGATAGCTTTTTACTTCGGTGCTATGAGAATGCCAAAATGTGCCAGTGTCCCTGCCGACCGCGAGAGCATGGAACTGTACAGCAGCACTGCTCCTGACGCTGATCTGGGATCATCATCCTCAGCCAGTTTGTGTACCTCAGTTAAGCGGTTCTGTGGATAACTCCATGTTCGGCTTCCTGACGAGTGGAAAAGGGTCCCACTGAGAAAGAACGTCCTTTCCTCGTTGGGCACTTTACGGCGGCAAGTACCTGCCTGCTTTCCAACGTGCGGTGGCGGTGGCTTTTCCCTTGAACTTCCATGATTCCGAGCATTGTGCGCTCCTGGCCCAGAAGAACCGCACTGATGTCATGTACAAGATCCGCCTGACCATCAAGTTCAACATGCTGATTGCCATCCCCTGTGGGTCTCGGTATGGCAGCACTGGCTTCTCCGGCTCTGCGGCTTTATCTTCCAGAGACAGCCGGACCTCACCCGGAACCTGCTGATGTTAGGAGCCGTCCCGCCATTCTCTCTCCTCTCCACTGTCACCATTCGCGGTAGCTTCAGTGGAATTGACCTTGATGAGAAAAATCCGTCACCCACTCCGCCATCTCTGCTGGTGGTGCATGCGGTGACTCCTGCATGCGATGTTAAAGCATTTTAAACTGAAAGTGTATGGCCTGGTCATCGGCAATGCAACCTTTGCTCTGGTCGTATGCGTGCTGGAACTGGCATGCCATTGAGCCCTGCGTGGCGTCATTGTGGAGGTAAAACTACATTCCTGTCGTGTTCGCTGTGCTGCATGCTGGCTGTGATGGGCGTGATCGCGTTCCTGGTCTACTTCCTGCTGGTCAATAAAGCTGAATTTCTGGTTACTACCAGATCGGACTCTGATCAGTATTCCTGCGGGCGTGTTGTCTACGGAGTCCTGATCGTACTGACCAGAGCCGTGACTGCGGAGGAGCTGGCCGGATATGCCGTTTGGCATGCGGATTCTGCGGCTGTGCCGGAAATTTCATTTAATGTAAAAGACATCTCTGCACCAGAAGTGTAACTCACTTACATCTCTGGATACAGGATTTTATATGGTTCACGCGTTGCTCCTGTTCCACGCTCCGCACTCGTCCACAGCACAAAACAACACAGCCAGCACCATCTGCAGTGCCATGCTCACGCC
>VOFG01005031.1_pt1 | contig 21238 bp, 23 predicted proteins | sample 5384171 | NCBI WGS metagenome assembly VOFG01 (sample SAMN12384726, study PRJNA508395) | human gut metagenome | isolation source: healthy gut F | host: Homo sapiens
CAATGAAGAACAGTTTATAGATTCCGGCACGAGTGCAAAGACGATGCACACGCTCTCTCCGGTTCAGCTCCGACATCCTGCGTTCAAGGATCTTCTCCCGGTGCTGGCAAGAGCGCAGCTTCTGCTCTGCTTTGGCTTTTTCGTTGCGGAGGTAGGCAAGGTCAGTTTTCGGTTGGGTCAATGGCATCACGCTCCTTTTTGGGAAAAATAAAAAGCCAAACAATCAGACTTGATTCGCACTGATTGTTTGGCTAGAGGTACTACAGGTGCTTATTAAATTTAAGCCTTTTACTTAATATCATATCCAACAGTGAATTATATCTCATTAGATGCTTTTCCCAATAATTTTCTCGTATGTTGGTAGTTGAAAGTCTTTATAGCTTTTTTTCATTGAGCGAAAGCATTGCTCTTGTCTTTCAGAAACATGGATAAGTTCATCGTCTGCTGTAAGCACTCGAATTAATTTGTTTACTGATTTTTTGCATATGCTGGCAAATTCATCCTTGATCAAATTTTTTTTTTTCAACAACCACCGAATCAACAACATAAAGTCCAAGAAAGTCGGATATATATTTTAGATATTCCATTGCGCCGTTCATGTTTTTTTCGATCAGACACGGTTACTAAAATTGCATATTTTCCAGCGAGTTTAAATAGGTGTGTCCAACAAGAAATTCTATCAAGGAAAACTTTCGTGCTTCCACTTATTGAGTTGTTATAAACTGGTGATACCAATACAATAACATCAGATGCAAGCATATCGCTTCTAATCAAATTCATAGAATCTGAGCACAAATACATTCCCGTTTTAAAGCATTCCTGACAACCAGAACAAAATTGAATGTTCTCCATTCCATGCGAAAGGAATTCGATAGACTCAGGAGCTGACATTTTTAGCAACTGCATGAACTGATCAATCCACATACAACAAACAGAGTTGGCTCTATGCCGACTTCCGTTAAAAACAAAACTTTCATCGCTTATTCTCTATCCACTTTGACTTATGCAAATAATCCATCAATGACCTCTCGCACCAAAAATCTATTATGTAGGAAAGCGCAAAGAGGAAAACATACTGACTTAGGTTTGGTGTACAAACAGATTATAATAGATTCCTTTTTTATTCATTAACATTTCATGAGTTCCAGATTCTACAATTTTTCCACCATCAATTACAAGTATTTTGTCGGCGTTTTTGATTGTTGATAATTTATGCGAAACAATTATTGTTGTGATATTTAATTGTGCTAATTTACGATACAGATCTTCTTCATTTATTGAATCCAACGATGATGTAGACTCATCGAAAACCAGCAATTCAGGATGTCGGATAATTGCACGCGCAATCGCCAATCTCTGCACCTGTCCACCCGAAAAGTTAGATGATGAAGCAGAAATAACTGTCCTTAAACCCAATGGCATAGATAAAACATCATTTTTAAATTAACAATATCCAGAGCATTGAACACATCGCTTTCTGTGATGGATTTGTCTCCAAATGTAACATTATTTAGAATTGTGTCATTGAGGATAAATGCGTTTTGCGGAACAAATGCAATGTTTTTAGAGAAGTAACAATCATCAATGTAATCTAATTTATAACCATTCAATTTTATATCACCCTTTACAGGCTGATATAGACCTGACAATAATTTTAATATTGTGGTTTTTCCACTGCCAGAGGCTCCAACTATGGCAACCTTTTCATGCTGCTTTACAGAGAAAGAAACATTTTTTAAAATATAATTTGTTGATGCATTATAAGAGAATGAAACGTCCTCAAATGTAAGCAGTTTGAACTCTTTCGGATTGATGTGTTTGTCTTTTTTTTGACTTTCTTCATCAAGAAAATCGTTTAAATATTCAAGAGACGACTTATATGTAGATGTATTAAGAAAAAGAGTGAAAAAGAGATTGCAGATGAATAGTAGGTTCCCATTAATGAATATACAGCAACAAGCTCGCCGACGCTTAAAGTATCTTCCGGTAATATAATCAACAGATATAGTATTCCAAAAACTGGAACGAACATTGTAAAATAGCTGACGATTTGGTTGAGATTCAATGAAACTGAATCTGTTTTCAAGGTAACCTTGCTAAACTTGTGGAGCGATTCATAAGATCTGTTCAAAAACATTTTTGAAAGATGCATTGATCGAATTTGAAACATATCTTGAACAGTTTCTGTGTTAAGAACACTTAACTGCTCGTTTTCGTGAATCTGTTCGTTTCTCATCTTTAGGAGTATTTTATTCGAAATTACCACATAAAGAATTGCTAATAATGAAGTAGCAACGAGAAGTGGCATAAGTATGGGATAATGGGCACTCAAATATACAAGGATAACAAATGTCGATGTTCCCAAAACAACAAATTGAGGAAACACAGAACTAATAATTGACTGAAATTGTGAAAGGACATTTATGCGAAACAGTATATTTCCCTGCGATCTATTATCATAATATGAATATGGAATTTCAAATAAATGTCGAATGGCGTTCTCGTACAGTGCATTATATACATCGACTTGGCATCGTGTTATTATATTATTTTTTAGGAAAGAAAACAGGGTAAAAAAAGCCACTAATCCTAAAGCTATTAAGGCAAACTGAACTATAGCCGGAGTTCTTGATTTCACCAGTGTATCTACGATGTTCTGTAATAAAATCGGAACCAAAAGAGAAATTGAATATGCCAAAAGTGAAAAAAACAGAATTTTTACGAGAGTACCTCTAAATTCAAATAAATATGGTTTTATATGTCGTAAGGTTCCAATGTCACCTTTTCGAACACAAAACTTTTTTGAAGGCGTTGGAATAATTAAGTAATGGGCAAATTGAGATGCATATGGAATGGAGTCTTTCTTGTTTAGAGAGTATGTGCTTTTGCCTGTTGCGGGATCAAAAACAATTAACTTCTTTCCTCTCTTTTGAGCCACGACAAAATGCTGAGTATTTAAATATAATATACACGGAGCTTCGTATTGATGATCCAGATATTCAATCAAATCATCAATTCTCAATACTTTAGTATCCATATTTATGCTCTTATATATCTCACAAATCCCATCAATAGAGATTCCATCTCGACCGATATTAAACTGCTTTCTATAAAAGGCTAATGGTTGATTGAATGAATAAGCACTTGCTAGCATAGAAATGCAGCAAAGCCCACAGTCTGATGTAGTTGTTTGATAAATCATTGGGATTTTTTTCATGTTTACAATCATTTCTTTCACCGTTTGATAAAACAAAACTGTAGCCGCATTATAACTCCAAACCCTATAAAATTATTCTTGGAAAAACAATTCGCTCTTGTATTGCAAGTCCTTTTTTATTTGATATGCTTTATACGGATGCTCCTTAGTACACGTAGAATGGCTTGTCAAGAAAAATTATAATTCTACTCCATATAGGCCTGCTGCAAGTGTATTGGGAATATTGTGATTTATCAATCTTAAATGCTCGTAGAGAACACCGGTAATGCCCGTCATAAATGATTCGTATGGATAGGAAATGCCGTTTACCCACTGAATGCTCATGGGATTCACATTTAAATATATATTAGGAAAAGATTTCTTCTGCTTTGAATTATCTTTAAGATAATTCAAAACAGAAGCTACTCCGTAAACACCATGGCAAAGACATAATTGTTTGCAAGACAGTAAAACATTTAGATATTTTTCTTCAAGATAGCTGTTCAGTGAACTTTCAAACACCTCTTTGGTAGATTTGTTTAAGGTGGCCGTATATCCAATTACTCTTGCCAGTATTTGTCCAGCAATGCCATTACACCAACTGGGCAAACATGAATGCTCAGAAGATTCTTTAAACATATGATCATCAGCCTTTATACATTGTTCAAGCTTATTATAATCAATTGGAATTAACTTTGATATCATTGCAACAGTTGCAATATTTCCGGAAATACCATGGGCAAAACCAATTTCGCTAAAAGTACCATTAAGGAAAGAGTAAAAAAACGCATCAATGTATTTGCGTGAAATGTAATCGAAATCATCAAAGAATGTAATGAATATTTTGTTATCGTTTCTCAAAATTTCTGCCAGAAGATATATTGTCCCACTAAATCCGTGCATAAAATCAAAATCGTTTTCTGCATTTTCAAATCGCTGTTGCAAAAGTTTGTCTATGATTGTTTTTATTAAATCGAAAACGCATGCGTAATCGGTCTTGTCATCAAACATTAGATACTCATTATATTTTATATATAATGAACTTCCCCAAAAACCATATAATGAAAAGGCATTTTTTCAGCAATCTTTGACGGGTTCTTTAGAGCATCTTTTGCGTTTTCCAACAATCTGTCTGCATATAGCTTATCCTCTAGTTTGGAAAACACTTTTGCGTATGCCAAAATATAGAAAATTATACCTCCTTGAGCATAAAAATCCGGACATATCGTTGATAAGCATGCAGGAGTTTGTGTATCTTCAATAGCTGTTGGAATAATCATAGATGCGTGAGTGGAATCTACAGGGCACTCGCTGATTTTTAGATATTTTAGAAATTCTTCGCACCATTCTTTTGAGGCTTCAAGATACTCTGTAGTATAATTATCATAACCGTTAATATAAAAAATATTGTCAAAATTATGGATTGTATTTGAAGGATCCAAATTTGCAGAGTGCAAAAAAATCGACATTGCAATTAAACGCTCTTGATATTTAATGGTTGTTTCGTCAAGATGAAGTAGCTTTTCCAAAATAGTCTCTTTAGCAGAGAATTGGTAATATCCCGGACAAATAATTCTACCGTCTGCAAATAAATCATTCTTGCAGAATTCGCTATAGAAAATCGGTATGTTTCCTCTTTTCATTTCAGAAATTTCATATTCGAGTCGCGTCGTACCATATTTTGCATCACTTTTGAAATTTTCACGTAAAATATCAAATAGAGCTTCCCGATTTTCTTTTGTTCTTTCGCAACATGGTTTATGTGACTCATCAATAAACTTTGAATAAGTATAGGTTGGTCTTAATAATTGGCGAACTTTCATCTTCGAATATTGTGGGTCAGAAACAACTTGTAGCACAGAATTTTTTTCTTTTTATTATTTCGGTGCATCCCGCGTTGAATCCAGCAAGAAGCATCCCTATAACATCTTTTTCTTGTGCACAGCCCAATTTTGAATGTAATGCTGAAAGTTTTGGCGTTTCGTTAACTAGAACATATTTATATTTAATGTCTAGTTCCACATCGTCAACAATCATCGGAACCTTGATTTTATTTGACTTCATCGTTTCTGCAAATAGTCCACTCACGTCGTAATCGAATACATCAGTGGGTAAATTAACGGGAAGCATCCGACTCTGCAAAACACTTGATTCCAGTGTCTTACCTATTTGATTTTGTTCAAAATTATGTTTTTGAGCAGAAACAACCGTTTCGCAATCAATAATTCTTGGCGAATCCATACAACAAACGACATTTTCTGAGTGCATGTCGGTCGATGAACACAAATACATAACAGCGAGATAAACCCCAGCTCGATAATAATAATTTTTAACAGCACTAATGTTATTAGCCATCTGGTATATTATTGGCCGATGCCATGAATGTGTTGTATCGCCCCAAAAGTCAGTTTGATTATTCTCTATGCTTTGTGGCGAAACAATGGTAAGTAGCTCCTCAAAGAAACGATCCGTTAAACATGCTCGTGGCTTATAAAACAGTGTGCCATTTTCAAATTCCACTTCACACACATTTTTACCATTATGTGTATCGCCCATTCCACTATGTATTGCAATCATCTTTCCGTATATAAAATTAAAATGATTTTCCAAATCGGCTTTATCTTTCTTATAGCTTTGTACGATTTCACCAATCATATCATAGTAATTATTTATATACTGGTCAACATCATTTTCTAATAATTCATACTTGTCAAAAAAATGTATTTCCTGTATTTTTTCGTTGTTGACAGCTTTCTAAAATGAGAAAATCGTGATTCTACAGTCGAATCATTGATGATATGATTATTGCGAGCTTCAGAATATTCTTTAATCCAAATGCTTGATAATAGATTAGCAATAGCATTTGTAAGTTGAGTTAGTACTTGCCCATATAGCGTTTCTCCGCATTCATCTCTCAGTAGCGAATTTTCAGAATTTTTTTCATTTACAATCGATGCTGCACACTCCATTATGATACTTAAAAATTCATCTTTCATTTTTATCGCCTCAGCTTTTGACAATTATAGAGCGTTCCTTCGTTGCAAATTAAAGCACCGCTGTATCGTCTTGTCAATTAAATTATCACCAAATAATCCCAATCAAGTACTTTGTCTTTTGTGCTGTTTTAACCTTGACAACTAGAAAAATGCACCTATAATATTGATTTGCATTCCGGATTTAATTGGCTGTTTTTGTGTTAATCATATGAAAGGAACATGCTGCTATGAATTCTAATGAAAACATGAAGAAATTGACTGCGCTGAACTTGAACGGCTGGCTGCTTTTGGTGGTTCTGATGATAGTCAAATTAACCCCTGCTCTGATGTTGCAACGACTACAGCTATTATTAGCGCAATTTCGTCCGTTGTTTCTGCAATTTCTAATATTTCAGCTGCGATGACCAAGGTGCCTGCTTGTAAACCTAAGGGTTGACTTTTTGATTCCGGAATGCAGATTGCCTTATTTTGGACAGCTTTTTGATAGAGTAATCTTTCACTAAAAAGCGTAAGCACCTTAGATTCTCAAAAAGTCTAAGGTGCTTATTTTATTTGCAATGTTTAACAAAAAGTCAGTCTTCCAATTTACTATTATCGTAGCTAAGCGAGGGATAATGTTCAACCTCACCACCCAGCACAAGCTGAGCATACTCCGACGGCTTATTGTATAACAGGCGGTAGAAAAACTGGATTTTCTGGACGTATTCGCCATCGACCTTTTCCGCTTTGGATACCAGAATCTTGTCCAGCTGATCGTGTTCAGCACGGCCTTCCCGTTCGTACTGCTCAATCTTATAGATGTATATAATACCTACAAACGGCTGGTCTACCATACCGCTTACAAAATTATGGGCGATTCGTATCTGGCAGAGGATGTGCTGCAAGAGGTGTTTTTATACGTCGCTAAAAATTTTTCAAAAATTCATCGAGAAAACTGTCACGAACTCGCCGCTTATCTCGTTAGTTGTAGTAGAAGCCGTGCTTGCGATATGCTTCGCAAGCAGCGAGAAGAACCACTGGAGGAAGTCCCGGACGCACAAGATGACACCCCGGTGCCGGATGATGCAGCAGTTAGCACCGATAACATTGAACGTCTAACAGAACTGATCGGACAGATGAAACCGATGTACCGTGACCCACTGCGCCTTTTGGCAATGGGCTACACCAACCGGGAGATTGCCGAATCGCTTGGACTGACGGATGAAGTGGTTCGGATGCGGCTTTTCCGTGGAAGAAAACTATTGTGGAAGGAGCTGAACAGCCATGAGTGAGCGGACAGAAGTTTCTTTTGATGCAGCGTTGATGATGGCACTCCGTGCAGATGCACAGAAAGAACTGGACGAGCTGCCAAGTCCGGCCCAGCTTAAGGAACGCTACCCAGACACATCCCGATGGGATGCCCGCCTGCAAGCGGCGTTGCATAAACGCCGCCCTGTGCTGAAACGAGTTCTTATTGCGGTCCTGACGCTGGTAATTTTAACTCTCGGCGCGCTTGCAGTAAGTGCAGAGTTCCGCAGGGCAGTCTATACGATGATTCAAAAATTTCTGCCCATTGAGATGCAGCTGACGTATCAGATGGATGGTGAGCCGTTGGAACAGCTTCCGAATGGATATAAAACATCTTAGTCATCACCAAAAAAAACATTGAAATCAGTCACAATTTGACGCATAGAATATGAATTCAAACTTGATATGAGGTGATTCCGAACTCAAACCAATACAGATGCAATGCTTTTTATAAAAAGGAGTTGACATAAAATGACATTATCGAAAAGAATGACATCACTTTGCATAACTTTGGTTGTGGCGAGCCTGTTTTTATCCATTTATGCATCTGCCGCATCGGCTCCAATTCACAAAACCACTGTTTGGGTTGCACCAGAAACAGAAACTCTTATCAATGGAATCCCTGAATCACAAACTCCGATGGTAACAGATGTTATTATGGGACCGTATTTTTACAGATACGATTACAATCAAAAGACAACTGTTGATAAATATCGACATATTGCACACTTCTCACATGATAACAGATTGAACAAGCTGTCTGAGCAGATGGAAGCACAGATAACAAATTCTGCCTCTCAGGGAGCCGAGTGGAGCGGAAATGTTGAATTTACAGCTGAAATCAAAAAAGAAAATCATTGAGTCGTTAAAAGGAACTTTAGGAATATCTTATAAAGAAACCCGCACAACCAATGAAGCTGTTGGATATAAAGTTGTCCATACAGTTCCAGCCGGAAAAGTGGGTCATATAAATTTGTATTATAAAGGCTATAAAATTGGTGGCAGACTAACTGTTTGGACGGCTAATACGAGCAACCCGTCTCAAAGTAAGAGGTATGCTACTTATGATGTTAATTCTACTTTGTATCCCAGTGATACTTTGGACATTTTCTCTGAGTCGTACAATGCAAACATTTAAAAAACCGCCTCTGACAGTGCTGCTCTGTTTAATAGTTTGCTTTACATTAACATCTTGCTTTAATACAAAAAATAAAAGTGAATCGGTTCGGATAACTATTCATTGTATTCGCAATATGTTGATAAAGTTGTAAAAAAAATTCGAGCCAGAAGGATTTGAGATATTAAATAGTACAGCCGATACGGGAACTTTCTTTCCCTGCTTCGGTTTCAGCACCAGGAAATAGACCGCCGTACCACCTCCGGCTGCAAGGATCAGCAGCACCGCCAGGATCGCCCCGGTATTGCTTTTTCTTTTCGGGTTCCGGATTCTCCGGCTCGGTGGGCTCCGCAGCTTTCTGTTCCGTGCCAACACATTCACTGAGGTTTTTACGCAGACCGGGCAAGCGGTATTGACCGCTCCGGCCTGGCACTTTTCCGTACAGGTGCAGACAATAGGCGTTACCGCCTTTTCTCCATCCTCCGTGAGTGCCATGAGGTCGGCTTCATATTCAAACCGCCGCCCAGCATCCCCAGCAGATTTTCCAGCGTTTCCGCGTCCAGAGAGAAAGGACCTTCCCCTGAACCAGTCTCGCCGTCACTTACCGTCATGTAGCCGGAATAGACATAGCCGACCTTTTCCGGTAGGATGACCTTCAGCCAGTCGCCGTCCGTGCCAATCACCTTCACGGTCGTTCCATTGGGAAGCTGGGTGAAGGCGGTATAGTCCATTCCCGCGCCCGTACGGACATTCAAATTGCCGCCGCCCGTGGTGACAGTACCGGTCTGCCCGGTATCATTTTCGCCAGAACTGAACTGGATACCGTTCTCGGTGACGGATACCGTGACCTGGCTGCCTGCCAGAGCGGAAAGCAGATCAGAAACATCCCCGGCCGTTTCCTGTTCAGCCACGGGCTCCATGGTTTCCTCGCCGCCGCTGGCAAAGGCGGTGACAGAAAAGCGGCAGTGCTCAGCACCACCGCCAAAAGAGCCGATACCATTTTTGTCAAAAAATTATGCTTCATCCTCGTATCCCTCCGTTTCCTCGATCTCCGCGCCGCTATCCGCCGCCATCATATCCTCTGGCAAGGTAATCAGGCCGCTGGCGTAGGCTTTCAGGAAGGCAGTCAGCTCCTTATTGTCCATGTGGACAGCCTTCACCATGCGGACGATCTCCAGATTTTCTTCCTCCGCAAGCTGCGCCTCCAGTGCGCGAAGGCGTTTCTGCTGTTCCGCGATCTTCTCCTTCATTTTCGTAATGTCATTGCGGATCTTCTGTGTCGTTGCCATAGTCAAATAAACTCCTTTCCAAATCGTTCTTTCCATGAATAGTTGCGTCCAAGCCCACGGACAGTTTTCAGATTGGCTTTTGCGTTGTCCTCAAGTGCCAGTGCACGCCGGAATAAATCAGGGTAATGCTCACGCAGGTCGATGATTTCTTCTGCCCGCATACTGGGGCAGAAAAAGCAGGAGGATTTTCCCGGCTGCGGCAAGCCTGCCGCTTCGATTTGCCGGATACATTCCTCTCTGTCCCATCCCCATTCCATCAAGGGATACCATTTGCTGTATTTGGGGTCTGCTAAATCATTCAGCAATACTTTGTCGCTGCGGTAATGCTCACCTGCGTCATAGCCAATGAACTTGACTACCTTCTTCCCGCTGCGCCAGACCTCACGGCACGGGGGATAATTGTTGCAGAACTTTTCCTGCGGGCCGATCTTGTGTTTCAAAGAGCACCGCTTAAAGCCGTAGGCAATAGAGGGCAGCGTGCCACTTTTCAAACATTCATCCTCCAAAGTCAGACGCTTGCCGTCCTTTGTGGTCTTATAGACTCGTGATCTCTGGCATACCATGTTCTTTCAGCCATTGATCCATGATAACCAGATAAGCGTAGGTATGCGGATGCTCGCCGCCCGTATCTGCAAACAAGATCAGATCAACGGGAATGTGGTGCTGGTGCAGCCCAACAAGAAGGGCGGTGCTGTTTGCACCGCCACCATAGGAGACAATATTGATATGCTCACCTCCAATCAGTTGTAGGGCGGTCGCCCGAAAGCGTAAAAGTGGGATTGCCAGTAGCTTGTGTTGATATCTGCATACTGGATAGGGTCACCGCAGTGCAGCATTTTTCCGCCGCCCACATAGATACCCACATGGGAAACGCCCGGTGTATCGTAAGTGCCGACGAAAAAGATCAGGTCGCCGGGTCTTGCGTTGGCAGAGGATACCGGGGTGGAAATATTGTAGAGCCCCTGGGCTCCCAGCCTGCCCGTATTGCAGACGCCGCTTTGCGTCAGCGCCCAGGACACGAAGCCGGAGCAATCAAAAGAAGTGTTTGGATTGCTGCCGCCCCAGACATAGGGATATCCGATGTACTTCTCCGCCTCGGTAATGAGCGCTGCAAAGGTTTCATCTTCCAGTGCGGAAGGCGGAATATCATAGGTGGTGGGCGGTTTGGTGTACTTGTCTACATAGCCGGAGCCGGGGAACAAATCTTCCCGGTTCCCCAGCGTTGCCATATAGACCGCATACAGGGAAAGCGTTTCTTCGTCCATGATGTAGACCGGCACATGGGAAAGGTCGAAGTTTTCCAGCTTCACATTGCAAATATAGTAGTTGTATGGTACTTCCACGTCATAGTCGTTTCCTTCGCTGTCTGTCCGTGTCTCCGTCCGATAGCGCACCTCCACTTCCACGGTCTGCGTCAGGATGTACTGCTTTTCAAAGAGCATTTGCAGTTCCTCCTGAACCTCGTCGATGGTGAACACCCCTTCATGGAACGCCGTGAGAATGGAGATCAGCACATAAGGGTCATGCTCGATCTCGTCCAGGTCAAAACGGTATTCGTCATATCCGGGGTGCAGAGCCTCATAGTGGTCCAGCTCATATTGAAGTTCCTGCTCCAGTTCGCAGTAGGCCGCCTCCGCAGCCAGCATATCCGCGTCCTCGGAGAGATAAGAGGAAGTGAATACACCGCCCACGCCGGAGCCTGCCATCATGGAACAGGAAGATACCCCGCCAAACAGCAGGGCAACACAGGCGCCAATGCCGATCACCAACAGCACCTCCCGGCTATGGTGCTTGATGTAGAGGAAAGTTTCCTTGAAGGCGTCCTTTGCTTTCTGCGCCGCACTTTTCGCCGTGGCTGCTGTGTTCTTTGCGGTTTTCTCTGCCTGTTGCAGCTCCTTTGCATAGTTCCGCTTGATCCGCTGTTTCTGCAGAAAGCGGGATACCGGGTTAGAAGCCGCCAATGCAGGATCATCATGCAGTGCCTTTTGGTAAAGGTAGTCGGCGTTTGCCTTAAAAGAAGCCTGCTCTGCCTTCGCCGCGTCACGCCAGGGCTTTGTGCGGTGATGGTGGACGGCGGCACGGACTTTGCCCTTTCCATAGGCAAACCCGCGTTCCGTCAACACCTCGCCTTTGTGTCCGGCCTCTACACCCACATTTTCCTGCTCTACCTCATGCACCTTCGCATGGGCAGCATGGACGATCTCATGGACCGGCCGGGAAAGCGGATTGTGCCGCAGGCGTCCATTGGGGCGTTTCTCCACTTCTTCAAAGTGAAGCTGCGTTTTGCCTTTTCCGGCTGTCTCGTCAAAAACACGCTCGGTACGGAGAACTTTCTTTGTGGGGATAGCGGCCGTTGCCGCATCCAGCCGATCCGCCGCACGGTCGGAACGGTCAATGTACTTTCCAAGTGCGGGATCGGCACGTTCTTCCTCGGTGAATTGCAGACGGGAGGACGGGCGCTGCCTTGCAGCAGAACCATCCCGCACCGCCTGGGTATCAGCCTTTTCAGCCTTTCGTGCGCTTTTCTTCTCATGGTGCTCCGCGCACGCGCAGGGCAAGGTCAGCCGCAGCGCCAGCGGATTCTTCCGAAGAAGCGGACAGTTCCGTTTCCGGCTCCCGGCTGCTGATATGTTCCACCTCGCCCGTGGCAAGGTTTTCCGATACCGCACCGTCACGGGTCATTTTCTGCGTGATCTTATCGGTCGCTTTCAGTTCCCTCATAGGCAGTCACCTTCCTTTCCATAAGGGCAAAAGTCGCCGCAGGTGCCATTCTCGATCATGGCGATATAGCGGAAAATGGGATAGGCCTGGGGCGGGCAGACCGCATTTCCCAATGTTTTCAGCCGCAGTGCCCGGTCATCCATGCGCCCTGTCATGCGGGGGATTCCTTCTGGCTCGGCGGCCCAGAGGATACGTCCGTCCATCCTTTCGGGAAGCCCATGAGCCATTCCACCCAATCCGGGTTCAGTGCTGCCGTTTCGGACACCGGCTGTTCCTGGGAGATGATCTGCGCCGACAGGTTCCCGTCCTTCTTCGCTGGATCGAAGGCCGACGGCTTCAAGGTCGAGCGGAAACCGTCCGACGCCACCGGGGTCAGATAGAATACCGCCGCCGACAGGCTGAGGCTCCAGATTGCCCCGTTTCGGTTCCTCTTGCGGAATATCCCATTGTCCGACAGGAACACATCCAGGCTTGCCGCGTCCCTGGCGGTGTTGTTGTCGGAGGCAAGGGGTGTGGGAAACATCAGCCGCGACGATAAAAGTTCGCTGGCGCTCATGCCATGCGCCGACGCCGCAAGCCGGAAATACGAATGGGAGAACAGCGTATCCCGCTTTTGCCAGGTCAAAGATCGTTTTGTCGAGCCCCATATTGATGAAGCCAGCAACATTTTCCCCAAGCACCCAACGGGGCCGCAGCTCGGTAATAACGCGGCACATTTCCGGCCACAGGTAGCGTTCATCCGCAAAGCCCTTCCGCTTTCCTGCGGTGGAGAAGGGCTGACAGGGAAAGCCGCCTGAGATAACGGTAACTGTTTCAAGTCCTGTTTTTTCAAAAAACGCCTCCTTCGTGAAAGTAGTAATATCCCGGAACCTGGGAACATCCGGCCATCGTGCGGAGAGGACGGAGTGCGGAAAATCCGCCCACTCACACTGGCAGACGGTTTCAAACCCGGCAGCCTCCGCCGCCAGGTCTAGACCGCCAATGCCGGAAAACAGGCTCACATGGGTCAGGTTATTCATGGAGCATCCGCTCCCGGATGGATTTCTCCATTGTATCGTAGGCCCAGGGCGTATCATCCGTGGGTAGCCCCCAGCGCCTGCAAAGGCGTTTCATCCTGCGCTCATAGCCGGACACGCTTTTCTGGATTTTCAAAAGTGCCTTTTCGTCCGCAGCCTCCGCCAGTCTGCGGGTCAAACTGAAATGATAACAATAGAGATCATACAAATCACCGATCAGAAGCCGAAAACTTCCGCTGCCGATCACATATTTTTCATCATTCATGCGCCGTGCCTCCTTTCCCGGTTTCACCAAGTTTTGTCGTCATAATGCTGTAAAGCTCATTATCCTGCGGAAAGTGATCCACAAATGGCAAAATCACATTGCCGAAGAAGATCAGTCCCTCGCCGGGGCCTGCGTTGCTGATATGCGCCGCCTGCTGGGTGGAGATATTCAGCCGCTCACAGAGGATTTTCCGATCCCCGCTGGCCTGATTGAGAAGATAGATGAAGTCGCTGTTTTCAAAAATGTTCTCGATCTCCGGGGAGGCAAGCAGGTCCTTGATGTTCTGGGTGATTCCCGTTGGGATGCCGCCCCATTTGCGAAAGCGTTTCCAAATCTCCACGCTCCAGGCGCCAACCTCGCCGCGCAGCAGAAGGTGGAACTCGTCCACATAGTACCGGGTGGACTTGCCCTCGCTCCGATTCACCGTGACGCGGTTCCATACCTGATCCTGAATGACCAGCATCCCAAGATTTTTGAGCTGCTTGCCAAGCTCCTTGATATCAAAGCAGACAAGGCGGTTGTTGATATCCACATTGGTTCGGTGGTTAAAAACATTCAGGCTGCCATGCACATACAGTTCCAATGCCGCCGCAATCCGCTGCGCCTCCGGCTCCGGCTGCCGCTTGATCTCGTCATAGAGGTCGCCAAGGACAGGCACGTTCTCCGGCTTCGGATCGGCAAGATAGGGGCGGTACACCACGCGCACCGCACGGTCGATGACCGTTTTCTCCACCGGCTCCAAACCGTTGCGCCCGCCAGCTGCCAGTTCGCAGAAGGATAGAACAAAGTCGCTCTTTAGGGCAAGCGGGTTATCGTCCTCGGAGTAGTTCAGGCTCATATCCATGGGGTTCACATACTGGCTGCTTGTGGGAGAAATCTTGATGACCTGCCCGCCCAGGCGGTGGATCAGCGGAAAGTATTCCGCCTCCGGGTCGCAAATGATGATATCGTCCTTTGTCACCAAAAACACATTGAGGATTTCACGCTTTGCCGAGAAGGACTTGCCGCTGCCCGGCGTACCAAGAATCAAACCGTTGGGCGTTTTGAGCTGCTTGCGGTCTGCAAGGATCATGTTGCCGGAAGTAGCGTTCAGGCCGTAATACAGCGCCTCGCCGCTCTGGAAGAGTTCCTGAGAGATAAAAGGAACAAAAATTGCCACGGCAGAAGTGGTCAGACCGCGTTCGATCCTGATTTGGTTGACGCCCAGCGGCAGCGCCGACACAAGCCCCTGCTCCTGCTGAAAGTCCAGCCGCACCAGATGACAGTTGTGCTTCTGCGCCACAGAGGAAGCCCGGAAGATATCGTTCTCCAGCTTTTGCTTTGTGTCCGCCACATTGACTACCAGGAAGGTCATCAGGAACATTCGCTCATTCCGGCTTTGCAGATCACGGAGGATGTTCTTTGCTTCACCTGCATAGGTGGCAATGTCGGTGGGGATGATGTCCATATCGAACCCTTCCCGCGCCGCCCGCTTCTGAGCGTCGATCTTCATACTGTCCAAGTCGGTGATCTTGCGCTTGACAGTTTTGATGGCCTCATTCTGATCCATGCTGCGGATATGGACGCTGACAAAAATGCTGCTGTCCGTGTCAAGCAGATCGGCAAGCACCCGGTCATTGAGTTCCGGGGCTGTGATTTGCAAAAAGTTGACCGCGCCGACTTTGCTGCCCATCTGAAACCGCCGTGCTTCGCCAAACCGAAAAGAGGACGGCGCAATGAAATCCTTGACCGACAGGCCGGAGGGCGCCAGCCACTCCCACGCAAAGGAAAACGGTTCTCCGTCCGGGTGGAGGATACCGTGCAGCACCGCCAGCCACTCCTTGCCGTCCAGCACCTTTGCCAGTGCGCCCATAGCCTTAAAGTAATTCAGGGCATCCAGCGTGATCCGGGAAAAGCGGGCTTTTGCCTCCTTGCTGTTTTTTGCCTCAATGGTCAGTACCAGGAATTTCGTCTTGACCATGCCGTTGTTGCCGTGTTCCAACTGCCCGCGGAGCATATCCGTGTAAAGGGCGCGTACCGCGTCAAACTTGTCCTCCTGCGCTGCGATCTCAATTCGTTTGCGGAAATCTGCTTTGTTCACCCTGCGGCACACAAGGGATAATTCCATGCCGATGGAAGCATCATGGGCGTTATACATATCGCAGAGGGCTTCAAAAATCGCCGTCTGGTCATCTGGCTTTGCAAGCTGGTAATTCACATCCTCAAATTCCAGGCAACGGCTCCATGTGGTATCATCCAACCGGCACAAGCCGTCCGGGTACATCTGACGGAAGGGAATGGTGTCCTGCGCCGAGTGAGGTTTCCCATCACCTCTGGCGGTTTCCAGGATACGCCTGATCTCACGCTTTTCCGCGGCGGTCAGCTTTACCGCGGGTTTTGCCGCCTGCCGTGCCTGCGGCTCTTGCTTTCGCTTTCTGAACAATGGCTTTCACCTCCTTTTCCGCCTGGGCCTGCCGCTCCAGGGCTGCGTAGAAATTGTTGGTCTGATACGGCCGCTCCTTCGGACGGATAAAAACCGTCTGGATGATCTGACCTGCGATCACTTCTAGCGGCTGCCCGTTCCGCTCATACATGGCAAGCAGAAACAGCGGCAGCATCACCACGATCATGCAGACCGCGGCAGTGCTGGAATTGACCGTTTTTCGGAGCAAAAAGAAAAGCGGTACTCCGATGAGTGCCGCCGCTCCGAAACATATAAGCTGCCGTTTGGTAAGCCCAAACAGCACTTTGGATTTTACTTTCGTCAAATCCTTTGGAATGGTTACATACGCCAATTTATCAAGCCTCCTTAATGCGCTCCGAACAGGCTCTTAGAGAGGCTGCCGGTCTTGAACAGGGCGAAGCACAGTAGGACCGTGTAGCCCATGCAGGCCCATATCGCGCCTGAGATATTTCCGTCCGTGGCGATACTCTGTACCAAAACAGAGTAGATTCCCACGCACACCATGATTAGAAATGCCTGGAACGCTAATGCAAACAGGGATTTCAAGTAGTTCTGTCCTGTATGGCTCCAATCCCGGTTTGTCATAGTGGCAAGCGGAATCGGTCCAACGGAAGTTGTCAAATACACCTCGATCATGCGGCCGTAGATGACAAGCATGATACAGATGGAAAGGGCGTTCATGGTAAGCCCCACGAAAAGGGACTGGAACCACAGCCCGAACAATTCTCCCGTGCCCAGGGCTTCAAGCTGCGCCTCCATATCCGTGATGACGCTGCTGATATCAATGGAGGTATTCCCGATGATGACGCCTGCGCTGCTGTTCACAACGCTTTGCCCCACATCGAAGATACCCATGACGATATTCCATGTGTTCGTCACAATGAGAACGGCACAGAAAGTCTTGAAAATCCACTTGAAGAACATCCAGGTATCTACATCGTGCAGATTGTTTTTCTCTGTCACAAGCTGGATCAGCTCATAACACATTACGAATGTCAGGATAACCCCGGCGATTGGAACGATCACCGTTTCAGAGAGGTTTCGGATCATAGAAAAGACGCCGCTGTTCCATGCCAGCGGCGTCTGTCCCACTTCACCGGCGATCTCGCCTACTTTGGTATTGACCGTATCGAACATGCCCGACAGGTTTCCCGTGATCCCCTCGATGAGCAGCCCTCGGAGCCATTCATCGAGTTTGTCGAGTATGCCGCCCATAAGCGATCACCGCCGGACGATCAACCGAACAGGCCGGAGAGCAGAGGTACAAGGGTGATGCCGATGAGGGCGACACCGCCGCCGGCCATCAACTGTTTCATACCCTGGCTTTTGGAAGCAGGGTTGTCCTGGCCGTAACCTTCCAGAAGGTTGATAACGCCCCAGATACCAAGACCTGCGCCCAGGGCCACCACGAGAGTCTGCAAAACACCAACTGCGCTGTTGAAAAATTCCATAAAATAATCCTCCTAAAAAATGTTTTTGATTTTGGGTTAAGTTGTTGCGTCAATCTCGTACACATCGAAGGTGTCCGTGGGTTTTACCACGGCACGCTGCTTCTTCATGTACCGTTCCATGTCAAAGACATTTTTAGGGTCGGCGTCGGCCGTGTATCTGTAATTCGGATGCCGGGTGAGGTCGTACTTGTCCGAAAGGAACGGGCGCACGCCCCGCAGCATGAAGATACACTTGCCGCCGTACTTATCAAGATACGCCTGTATCATTCCGGCTTTGGTGTCCTCCGGCATAAAATCCCGCTGGTGTTCTTTGAGATACCGCTGCATGGCTGGGCTGAATGACAGCTTGAACCTGCCGCTTCGGTAAATCTCCATTGCTTCTGCCCACATCTGGCTGATATAGGCTCTGGAAGCAGCTTCGTCCTCCAAAATGTGAACCTCGGCTTGCTCCGGGTACACCATGACCGGGATAAATCGGCGGTTGCCGGAACGGTCAAGGGGGAGAAAGTCAAGGGCGTTGGAAGTGCCGCCGAACACGCATTGACGGGGGCGGTCTGCCGGGTGGGTTTCATAGGGTATTTTGTAAACCTCTTTCTGGCGGCTTAGAAAGGACTTGATTTCCTCAATGCTCTTGGCATTGGCGGTTGCCATCATTTCCGACATTTCAATTATCCAGTGACCTTGCAGCTTGCGGTACACGTTATCATCGTCCAGCTTCCGCAAATCATCGGAGAACCACTCGTCCCGGACTGCCAGCAGACGGAAGAAAGTGGACTTGCCAGCCCCCTGACCGCCTACCAGACAGAGCATGATTTCAAACTTGCACCCCGGCTGAAAGGCTCGTGAGATTGCACCCAGCAGGAACAGCTTCAACGCTTCATAGGTGTAATCGTCTGCGTCAGCCCCCAGAAAGTGCCGCAGGCAGAAACGGATTCGCTCTGTCCCGTCCCACACAAGGGCACTTAGGTAATCCCGGATGGGATGGTACTTGTTTTCATTCGCCACAATCCCGATGGCATTATCAATCTTTTTCTCACTGGTAAGCCCATAGGTTTCTTCCAGATAAAGAAGCAGATACTTCATATCCGTATCGTTCAGGGCTGTGCTTTCCCTGTGAAAGCCGATGGGCTTTATGATGTCCTTGCGGTCAGTCAGGATGTTGTATGCGATAGCCCCGGAAAGCAGCGGGTCACGCTGGAATACGGTCAGGCAGTTCCGTATGCTCTGACGGACACCGCCTTTCTCGGTAGTTTCCAGCCCCGCCTTGATTTCCTCAACGCTCTGGGGCGGCTGCATAGCGTTCATGGTGTTTTTTAGTTCTTGCTGCGTCTGCGGCTGCAAGCTCTGCCATTCGCTGTTCAAGCTGTATCACATCCTTTCCGTAGTCCGTAATCAAAGCCGCTTTTTCCTCCGTTTCCCCGAACAGAAGCACATCCAGCAGATATTCCACTTGGGCTTGCTTCTGTAAGGCTTCCACAAACCGGGGATGAAAGGCTTCCTCCGGGGAGTGCGGGGCGTAATCCGTTCTCCATGCCCGAAGCAAGTGAAGATAATCGGCAAGGATACGGAAGCAGCGGTTCTTTGCTTCCTGAAACTGTTCTTCCGGGGATTTCTGCCGGGGCTTGGGCTTTCCTTACCCTGCCCGGTGGCTTCCAGTCCTCATAGGCAAGCCCGAAGTCCTGTGCCAGCTGTACGGCGGCTTCTTTCTTTCCCAGCCCATACAGGGCGGCGGTAAAATCAATCACATCCCCATCTGCACCGCAGCCGAAGCAGTGGTAACGCTTGTCCAGCTTCATGCTGGGGGTCTTATCGTGGTGGAACGGGCAGCAAGCCATCCCGTTCCTGTTTACATGGATTCCGTAATGCTCCGCAGCCTGTCTTGTTGTAACGGACTGCTTCACAGCTTCAAATACATTCAAATCTATCCCTCCTTTAAAATGAGAAAAGCACCTGACATTCTCTGATTGAAAATGGCAAGTGCCTGTTAAAGTTCCATATCCTGTTGTCTGTGTTTCGCCTGCGCCGGGGCGTTTTTCTGTGCTTTTTTCTCGTCAGCCTTATCCTGCAAGACTTCCTTGAGGGGCTGCTTCTTGGGCGGCTCTTTGCTTTCCTCTGTGCCGGGTGTGGCTTTCCGTACCCAGTAGCGGATGTCCCACAGCTTCTTCAAATCTTCCTGCACCTCGGTCAACGGTACTTTCAAGTCTGCGATTTCGCTGACAAGCGTCGCCTGTTCCTGCAAAAGCTCCTTTTTCGTGCTGTCCTTATCGTCCGGGTGCTTGGCAAGGTAGGCACTGGCTTTCGCAAACCGGGCAACCTCCGGGTGTTCCAGCTTGAATTTTTCCTTAGTTTTCTTAAAAAATATCTTCTGGTATTTCTCATAAACGGGCTTACATTCCTTACAGTCCGTCCGGCTGGCAAGAATCCCGTCAATCACGTTGCTGCGGGCTTCCTTTGGCTTCATCTGATTGCGGTAATCTGCGGCTGATTTCCCGGAAGATTCCAGAAACGCTTCTAAGTCCTCCACAGTGGAAAGTCCCTTTTGCCGGAGATAGGACAGGGCTTCGCTGACTGCCTTTAAGTCCTGTGAAGTCCCCCGGTTCTGTCCAGCCCTCGTCCAGTCCTTCCGTTCTTCCTTTCGTATCTCCATGTACTTCATCAGCAGATTGGGAAGAAGTGTCGCTTCCTCCGCCGCTTTTTGTGCAAGCAACTCCTTCCGTTTTTCTCCCAGCTCGGCAATCCAGCCTTTGAGGTTGTGGATAAGCTGCCGGATGGACTTCATCAGGCGGTTGGCGGCTCTGATTTCCCGGTTCAGGTTCCGATATTCGTCTGGATACCACGCTTTTCCATCTGCCGGACAGCAGCCCCCTCATGGACAGTGGGGACTATATCAAGCCCCTGTCTGGCATAGGAACGCAAGTCCACACGCTCCGGGCGGTCATTGGCTTCCAGATAGCGGTTCTGGATGACCTCCCATTCATGCCGCCAGATTTCGCAATACTTCTGGTCGTTCCAGTCACCGTATCCTCCTTGTGGCTTTTCCACCTGCCGGACGGAAGTTTTATCCGTTCCCCGTTCTCGTCAAGGTCATAAACCTTGCGGCTCTTGGGAAGCCATTTTCCATGTTCGTCCATTGCCCTCATAGTGAGCATGACATGGGCGTGGGGATTGTGTCCCGGCGGATGGGGGTCATGGATTGCAAAGTCAACAATCATGCCTTTGGAAACAAACTGCTGCTCACAAAACTCCCGGACAAGGACAGCATACTGGTCAGGTGGTATCTCTCTTGGGATGGTAAGCACCCACCGCCTTGCAAGCTGGGAGTTCCATTGCTTCTCCACCGCTTCGGCGGCGTTCCATAAGGTATTGCGGTCTGCATACTCCGGCGGGGCATTTGCCGGAAGCAGGATTTCATTGTGGACGATACCACGCTTTTCCGGGTAGTGCTTCACTTGCTGGT
>VOFG01000978.1_pt1 | contig 21237 bp, 28 predicted proteins | sample 5384171 | NCBI WGS metagenome assembly VOFG01 (sample SAMN12384726, study PRJNA508395) | human gut metagenome | isolation source: healthy gut F | host: Homo sapiens
TTGATGATGGGTTGGCAGAACATTCAACTGTAGCTGCCCCTGAGTTGGAGAAACGTGGTTTTAGAGGTACTTTCTGGGTATGCGGCTATTATACGGAACAAGGTGCATCTGCAAAGGTACCTCGAATGACTTGGGATGAGTTGCGTGAAATGTCAAAGAAAGGACATGAGGTTTCCAGCCATAGCTGGGCACATAAGAATGCCAAACGATTGACTATAGAGCAAGTTAAATCGGAGATAGAAAAGAATGATAGTGCTATTTATGCTAATATTGCCATTGTACCTCGTACCTATTGTTACCCATATAATTATAAGACAGAAGAAATAGTCAGTATGGCTTCTAAAGGCAGGGTCGCTACACGTACTAAACAAATTTCAATCGGAGGAAAGTCAACTCCCGAACGGTTTGACAAATGGTTGAAGGATTTGATGAAAGCGGAAGATTGGGGAGTAGGTATGACGCACGGCATTAATTATGGATATGATGCTTTCAAATCGCCTTCTTTATTTTGGGAACATTTGGATAAAGTGAAAAGTATGGAAGATCAGATTTGGGTAGGTACCTTCTGTGAAGTGGCATCTTATATCAAAGAAAGGGAGGAGATACAATTGAAAGTCTCTAATAAAAAGAATGGTATGACAATTACTCCCAAGTTGAAATTAGATAGAAAACTGTTTGCTGAGCCATTGACGATGGTGATTCAAGGGAAACTATGAATGGAATTCTGGTGAAGCAAGGCAGGAAAAGAATTACCTGTGTATATAAATGGGAATAAAGTTATGTTTGACTTTAATCCTTATGGAGGAACTATTAAAATTCATTTTAATTAGGGGTGTGTACGAATAAAAGTTTAACCTGATAATAAAATCAATAAAATAATGAAAACAAATTATCTATGTGGCCTCTTCCTTTTATGTGTGCTAGTATGGGGAAGATCGGAAGCACACGCTGAGAAACCGCTGAAGACTCTGGATCTGTATCTTTGCATTGGCCAGTCGAATATGGCAGGGAGAGGGAAATTATCACCGGAAGTGATGGATACACTACAAAATGTATACCTGCTGAATGCAGATGATCAGTTCGAACGCAGTGAATCCCTTGAACCGCTATTCTACGATAGGAAAAGGACTTAGCTGGCAACAAGTAGGACCTGCATATGGATTTGCCAAGACGATGGCTACTAAAAAACATCCGGTAGGCTTAATCGTCAATGCACGGGAGGATCTTCGATTCGTTCATGGGTTAAGAATGCCAAACAGTCCGGCGGATATTATGATGAAGCAATACGACGTGCAAAAGAAGCAATGAAGTATGGTACATTGAAAGCAATTATCTGGCATCAGGGAGAAGCCGATTGTCATCATCCGGAAGCATATAAAGAGAAGATTATTCAGGCTGATGACAGACTTACGTAATGACCTGGGAATGCCTGATTTACCAGTTGTCGTAGGACAAATAGCACAATGGAACTGGACAAAGAAACCTTATATTCCCGAAGGTACAAAACCCTTTAATGACATGATAAAAGAGATCTCCACTTTTTGCCCCATAGTGCTTGTGTGTCTTCCGAAGGACTTACTCCGTTGAAGGATGAAACGGATCCTCATTTTGATGCAGCAAGCCAGATTACTTTTAGGCAAACGCTATGCTAAAAAGTTAAGAAACTAATAAAGAAATAGCTGGTAGTTTCAGACTACACTCATTTCTGTTTAAACATATACATAGGAAATATTTATCCATTGTTATTGTCACTTGTCACTTTTCTGATTTAAGTGTTTTATAATAAAGAAGATAGGGGTGACAATAGAGGGTGATAATAAGGTGACAATAGAATGTATCTTCCATTCTTATTGTCACCTCTCCTGATGAATCTTTTATTTAAAGTATTGATTATCAGTTAATAGATAATCAGGCTTGAGGATTTCGCCTGCATGTGTTAAAAACATCATTTTGGGCGTCAATGTACGCTGTTTACACCTTAATGTTTCCAAGGTATGCTGCTTACATTAAGAACAAAGCCCGGTAACCTTAATATGCAAGCAAGGTTTGATTAATCTGTTAAGTCGGTTTTATGTCTTCGTTCCATGTTCATGAACCGTTCGGCTCACGTACGTAAACCCAATGGCTCATGTACGTAGACTGATGGGACCACGTACATGAAACAATCTATTGTTACTGACCGGATACATTAATCTAGCCTGCATAATAGCTTACTGAACGGTTCATTGACGGTTGTTTCTCCGTACTAATCTTTTGTTCCTATGGGGCAATATGGTTTTTGTGACACCTTCTTTTACATATCTCCTTTATGGTGGGAGAAAATGTTTTATTCTATTTGATTGCTTCCAGAAACTCTATTTCAATAATTCTCAGATTAGCATTATTCTTGTTCGCTTTTGCTTCGAGTTCCATATCATTTGCTGCTTTTGCCGCAACTTCAGTGATCTGTCCGAAAGCATCCTGATCGCTGGTATTACCTTTCAGACGGATGGTAATTTGTTTGGAACGTACCGGCTTTTCCACATTAAGATGAACATACCCCAAAAGCTTTTATTCGTATCTCCACTCCAGATCATAGTATTGCCGGCAAACACTTCCAAAGGATAACTGCGTGAACGCCATCCATTCAATTTGATACAGATATCATCTATTGCAGGCTTCTTTTTCGAGCGTATATGTAATCCATGCGGTGCTGAGCTTGCCGTCATTCATCCATTCGCTTCTTTCATTATCGTCGAAAAGCTTTGGTTTACAGTCTCATTGTTGGCTCCGGCTTTGGCGGATACAATGCGTATATCACGTTTTGTGTCTTTGTAAGATGGGGTAAGGGGAGTCTTTCCTTTATCCAGATTACCTTTCAGAGTCATCTGAGGCAAATAAGTACTCAATCCGTTGCTAACTTTGACGGGAAGGGTTTCTAATGTAATTGTAGCGCTGGGGAGCCCTTCTGCCTTAGCGGTCAGAGTGATCTTGCCGGCTTGGGTAGTGCTGCGGATAAGAGCACGGTTAATACCACATTCCACAGGGAGACTGGTATTAAGAATATAATTGTCTTTTCCTTGTGCGATGCCTCCGCGCCATTCGGCATTCCCTTTCAGGTCGAATTGAATGGTACGGTTGTCAAGCGGACAGCGTTTCCCATCCTTATCTACCACTTCTACCTGTATTAATGCCAGGTCGGCTCCGTCCGCGTGGAATCCTTCCGGATTTTGTATCGTTGTCAGTTTCAGTCCGGCAGGTTCACCAACCGTGCTTACAGCATAGCGGCTTATTTCCTTACCGGCCTTGTTGTAGCTGACTGCTTCCAGTTTACCGGCTTTAAAAGCCACATTGTCAAAGGTGAACAGGAAATTGTATTCGCGTTTGCCTTTTCCTAGTGACTGACTGTTCAGGAACAGTTCCACTTCTTCACCTGTAGAAACGACATAGACCGGTTTTACTGTATTTGCGGGATAGTTCCAATGACCGATGATATAGGTATTGTCTTCTTCCGTATCTACCCATCCGTTCCACATGACCTGATGTGCAAAGAAAGCATCTTTTTCGATGCGCATAGGGTCCGTTACTCCACTTCTGCGATAGTTTTCTTCACCACGGTGGTGTGTGTTGGTATCCGAGAAAATGATTTTGGCCCCTCCGGAACTGACTCTGCGACCTGTCCCTGGACGCTCACGCCAATAATCATACCAACAGCGGATCATTGCTATCGCCAGCATGTCCTGATTGTGATTGTAGTCTGTTGCAGGTTGGTTACGATGTAACGGTCCGTCTCCTTCTTTTGTGGAAAGGATAGCTGTATTCATCCCAATATTTTCTCAAACCTTCATCACGACAATATTCTGTAGCCCACATCGGGTGATGCACGCTCTTGTTGATATAAAGCATTTCTCCGCCATATTCAGCTTCACGGATGTCCAGCATTTCACGAGAACCAATAGCACGTCCGCCGAAAGGATCGTATTGATCGCGGATAGCTTTCATTTCTATCATGTGCTCTCTGCTGATACCTTTGTTTCCACATTCATAAAATAAGATACTTGGATTATTACGGTTGTAGATAATCGCATCGCGCATTAGTTCTGTACGCTGATCCCATTGGCGTCCTGTACGGTCTTTCTCGGAATCTCCTGCCGGCATTGCCTGAATCAGGCCTACGCGGTCGCAGGATTCCACGTCTTGTTTCCATGGGGTAACATGCATCCAGCGTACCAGATTACCATTGCCTTTTACTACCAGGCCATTGGAGTAGTCACTAAGCCATGCCGGAACGGACAGGCCTACCGCCGGCCATTCATTACTGGTGCGCTGTGCATATCCTTTCATCTGGATCACACGATCATTCAACCATATTTTGCCTTCTGCAAATCGTGTCTTGCGAAAACCTGTGAGTACTTACTTCATCAAAGACTTGATTCTTATTGTCTTTTAGAATCGTCTGGACAGTATAAAGATACCCATATCCCCAACTCCAGAAATGGAGATTATTTACTTTGGAAGCAGCTTTCACTACCCCTTGTTTCGCCACCTTGTAAAGGTTACTTTCTCACCTTCGAAGCTTTTCACCTGTTTGCCGTCAGCATCCAGCAAGACCACCTGGTAGCTAAATTGGCGTGGTTCACGACTGTCGTTTTTTACTTCCGATTCTGCATGGATGGTGGCAGTGCGTCCTTTTTACGTCGATGTCTTTAGCATAAATATAAACTCCGGTAGTTTTCAGATTACTGTATAAAGGAAGAGTCTGATACACTTCATCTGTAACGTACAAGAATACATTCTTGGGCAGACCACCGTAGTTTGCGTTGAAGTTACGGTCGTTCCACTGGAACTTGGAGTTAGTACTTTTTCGCGATACATCCAGTCATTGTCCGTACGTACTGCCAGTACATTGTCACCTTCTTTAATATAAGGTGTCAGGTCGAAGCCTGCCGCCATTACTCCGTTTTCGTGCTTTCCCAGATATTGTCCGTTCAAATAGAAGTCACCGGCTTGGCGCACTCCTTCAAATTCGATGAATACTTTTTGTTTTTTACCGGAAGCCGGAATCCGAAAGTGTTTCCCGATACCATACCACTGTGTCCGTCGCCTGTTCGATGGACACTTTGAAGGCTTCATCTTCATTAAAGGCATGCGGTAAAGTGACCGCTTTCCACCGGCTATCGTCGAATTGAGATTGTTTAGCTTCGGGAAAGTCTCCGATTTGCAGACGCCATTCACTGTTGAAATTGTATTTTTGCGTTCGAAAGCGTGACTATCAACAATAGCCAGCACTGCAAACAGAAATACAAATAGAAAGAGTTTGTTTCTCATGATTTCTTAATGATTAATTTTTCATTGGCAAAGAAAGTACATCAATGAAAGAAACACCCTTAAATTAGTACGGAAAACCTGTAAGATCATACGTCGGCATCATTTATGGGTTCATTTTCATCTTCAGACAGCTTTTTTCCGATAGGCAGATGGAGATACCCCGAATTGGTTCTTGAAACATTTACTGAAGTAGAACGGATCGTTGATACCTACGCTATAGGCGACTTCGGCTATGGTGAGATCTTCTGTCAATAACATTTCAGCAGCCTTTTTCATCCGCATGACACGTAAATATTCGTAAGGAGAATAACCGGTCACTCCCCGTACTTTTTTATAGAATACAGTACGTCCTAGTCCCATTATTCCGGCAAAGTCATTGACCGAAAAATCGGTATCGGTCATGTGCTCATTCAATACTTCATTCAGCTTTACCGAGAACTTCTGATCCTTGTCATTGGTACAGATAATGGAATGAGCCAATCCCGGTTCGTTAGAATATTTTTTGGCGCAGTTTATCCCTGTAGCTCGATTAACTTGAAGATTCTTGCCAGTAGTAAAGAGACATTGAATGGCTTCGTGATATACGCATCAGCCCCGGATTCAATTCCTTCCTGATATTTCTCTTCTATATTGAGGGCAGTCAGTAATATGATGGGGATATGGCTGGTGGTAAATTCATTTTTAAGTTTGCGTGTCACTTCAAATCCATTCATTCCCGGCATCAGAACGTCACAAATAATCAAATCAGCATCATAGGTACGAGCCTTCTCAAATCCGGAAGTTCCGTCAGCAGCTACTTCAACTTCAAAATAAACTCCTACTTCTTCTTTCAAAAATTCACGGATATCAGTATCATCTTCTATAATCAAAACTTTGCGTTTGTTCAAAGGATCGACAGGAGGCTGGAAAGTATCCTCTGACGTTTCATTTCTGAGAAAATCTTTGGAGTGCTGTTCCTCTTCTTCGGTTAATAACTGATTGGGAATCAGGAAATCTTTCTCCTGATAGATATCAGAATTAGTCGGCAATAGGACGGTAAAGACAGAACCGCCTCCCTCATTTTCATCATAACTGATATTACCTTTATGTACCTGTACCAGTTCGTGTGTCAAGTGGAGACCTACTCCGACACTGCTATGAGAGAAACTGCTTTGCATGAAACGCTTGAACAGTTCAGAACGTTTTTTCTTTGGGTATGCCGATCCCGTTATCTATGACTTGTATACGAAGTTGCTGTTGCTTGTCTTCCTGAATATCTATTTTGAATATAATCTTTCCGTTAGAAGGAGTATACTTGAAAGCATTGGATAGGAGGTTGTAGGTAACCTTGTCTAAATTGCCTTTATCAATAAACATTTTATAAGCAGGTTGTGACGGCTCAAAACTGAAATCGATGTTTTTGGACTCGCTTGTATCCTTGAAACTCAGGAAGATTTCATAAAGGAAAGCAATGACGTCCGTCTCTTCCAAAGATAAGGCCAGTTTGTTTTTCTGCATCTTTCTGAATTCAAGTAGCTGATTGATGAGGCGTAACATTCTCTGAGTGCTTTTATCCATGGTTTTTAAAGGACGTTGCATCTCTTTGGGAGGATTCTCTATATTGATTAGCTTGTTGAGAGCACCTTGAATCAGAGTAAGCGGTGTACGGAATTCGTGGGATATATTGGTGAAGAATTCCAGCTTATATTCGGTCAATTGCTTCTCAACAGCGATGCGATTGCGTAATCTGTTGAATTTTCGTATGATATGGAAACTGAAATAACAGACGATTCCAATGAATACCAGATAAATCAGATAGGCCCAGGTCGTCTGCCAGAAAGGAGGAGCTATGACAATCTCCATAGTACTTTCTTCCCCCCATACGCCGGCTACATTGCAGGCTTTCACTTGCAACTGGTATTTACCGGGAGGAAGATTACGGTACGTTGCCAAATTTTGTGCTGAAGGGATGCTCCATTCGAATCATATGGAGGCATCCGATAAGAATATTTGATGCTCCGCTTAAAAAAAGTTGAATGTTGAAAAGGCAATGACAAATGAATTTTGATAATGTTTCAAGTTTAACTGTCCTGTATAGGACATGGTTTCGTTGAGAGGGGAATCATCCATACGGGCAACATATGCGCTCCATTGATGTGAAGCCCTGTGAATACGGTCGATGCAAGTTTTTCCATGTTTTTCCACTTTATTGGCATCGAGAACTACCAGGCCGTAGTTCGTACCGAAAAGTAATCTTCCGTCAGCATTTATGCAAGCCGTATTTTCAGAGTATACATTCCCCAGTGTATGTGAAGAAAAATAATAATTCTCTATTTGCTTGGTGGCGAGGGTGAAGCGGGAAATGCCATATTCGGTCGCAATCCACATTTTGTTGTCCTGATCCTCAACAATCGACTGTATGACTCCGTTGGGCAATCCGTCTTTAATACTATAACAATCGAAAGTCAGATGTTGGTAGTCATTTCCCGGATAGCAGATGGCAAAGCCTGCTCCCGTTGTTCCAATCCACATATTTCCTTCATGATCATTCACCAGACAGCGGATTTCATTGCTGGGGAATGTTTCATTGACATGATTGTAAAGTACGTAATTCTTGGGGAGTTGATCAGTGAGTCCGGATGGAAGATATAAATACCGTTGTTGGTACCCACCCACATCATACCGTTGCGGTCTTCCTGTATGACGCGTACCCGTTTTTCTCCATAACTGTCTTGAAAGAAATGCTTGAATTGATAACCGTTGCCTGTTTTGACAGCCAGATTCAATCCTCCGCCAAATGTTCCTATCCACATCCGCCCTTTGCGGTCACGGTAGATTAAGTAGACATTGTCGTTTGATAAGGAGTTATTATCCTTACTGTTATATCGGTACCATTGGTCAGCCCCGATACGTAATCCTATACCACGCATACCCAACCATAACTGTCCTTCATTATCTTCGCACATACTGTATACGTTATGTGTAAACTTTCTCTACGAAGTATATTTTTCAGGTCGGCATCATATTCATATAGGGTACCCATGCGGTTTGCCATATATACATTACCGTTTTTGCCACGAAAAGCATACGGTATCGTGTTGAGCGGTCAGAAGCATCTTCGCCATTCGGATAGATACGTAACGTTCCTTTATTCAGAATCTCCAGATGAGATAATCCGGAGAATTCGGAACTCACCCAGATACCCCCGGAACGGTCTTCAATGATATATTGCAGATAATTGGAATTGATATGGCTGGAGTGACTGACTTCAAAAAGTGAAGTGCTGCAGATCGCCGGTATTCAGATCGTAGGCAAAGAGTCCGTTTCCGTAAGTCGTAATCCAGATGATATCCCGTGAATCATGAATGATAGAGTAACGTTCTACATCGATATATCCCAAATGCTCGGATGAAAGAAACTGAAAATGTTTGATGTCGCCAGTGCTGGTATTGACATACCATACGTTGCCGGTATAGTTGTGTACCCATGCATTCCCTTTATTGTCTCTGGTGACGTTACCGTTTTTAATATTCAGGCGGGAGAACCGGCGCAGCTTTCCCGTAACGGGATCTAGGGATGTAACTGCCAGTGGCGGTAAACATCACCCATTGATGTTGCAGGCGGAGGCTTCCGGTGATTACACCTGTATCTCCGAGTTCGGTTAATGAAGCGATTTTCTCCAGTCGGTTATTGAAGAGAGTGGCGGTAGATTTCTTTTTTTCCGGTAATGATGCAGGTATATTGGTCATAAGAAAAGATATGTTCCCCAGCTTTCTCCCTGTGTATCCATTGCTTCCAGTTTGCCGTCATGGTATTTCCATAATCCTTGCTTGGTTCCTATCCATACATGTCCGGGGCTGTCATTGCTTTCGTAGACAAACAGTACCTTGTCAGAAGATAGGTTGCCTAATTCTTTTTTTGTATGCCTGCGACGAGAACTGGCCATCCTGATAGACGACACGACGGCATCCGTTATTGTTATCCCACAACCAGATAGACTGGTCGGATGCAATGATTTTTTTCGAATAGCTCTGTTTGTATTCTCCGCAACCGGTGAAATCGACGAAGCGCCCATGTTTTAAATCGTAACAGCTATATAAAGAAGAGAGGGTGGCGATCCATAAAAAACCGTTAGAGTCTTCTTCCATATTCTGGATGCGTGGGTCGGCCAATGAAATCGGCAGATTAGGGTCCGGGTAGATACTGACAAAAGAGTTGCCGTCATAATAGCTTAATCCGTTGACGGTTTCCCATCCACATAAATCCCTTTTGCTGTCCCTGAAACATATATCGGATTGAATTATTCGCCAGTCCGTCACCGGTGGTCCGTTTGTTCGAACGTATCTCGACAGATGCATGTACTGAACTGAGATAGAAAGATAAGAATGCGAATATCAGCAGTGAATTTTTCATATTTGATTTCTCCGATTCTACATTATTATTAATGGTTACAAAGTTAATTTTCTTTTTTAGAATAGAGGATGTAATAGCGTACGGAAAACAAAGAAACGATGTATTATCGTTCATTCTTGATGTAAAGCTCAGGTGAAATACGATTTTCTAGGCTTTGTGTACGCATGTACATTCTAAACTATAAAGAAAGCCTGTAATTTAGAAAACTTCCGGCATGAGAAACGGTAACTGGAAAAAAAACTTCCGGTTACAGAATATTTGTTTAGAGGTAGAAGATAAAGTCAGGTAATAAAAAGAAGCACATTAACAACAGTAAAATGGAAATCAGTTTTCAATAGGTTTTAAATATAAGCATAATGAAAAAAGCATATAGGTATTAGTCTTTTTTTATGGGGTGTTTCCTGTCTCTTTCGGCTACGAATTATTTTTGTAGCTACCAATGGTGATGATTCAAATGCGGGCACGCTTGACAAACCTTTCGCTACTTTACAAAAGCGCAGTCAAAAAGTCGCTCCCGGAGATACGGTATATATTCGCGGAGGCGAGTATCGGATACGGGAAGAGCAGATGATGGGAGGAGATCATTTGCGCGCTTATGTTTTTGAAATGAATAAAAGTGGCACTCAGGCCAAGAGAATCTGCTATACAGGTTATCAGGATGAACGTCCGATATTCAATCTGGCTGAAGTAAAGCCGGAGGGTAAACGGGTATCTGTCTTTTATGTATCAGGCTCTTACCTCCATTTCCGCAATTTTGAGATTATCAAAACACAGGTTACTATCCGGGAGCATACTCAGTCGGAGTGTATATACAATCAAGGTGGAAATCATAATATTTACGAGAATCTGGCGATGCACGATGGCATGGCTATTGGTTTTTATTTGGTGCGGGGAAGTAATAATCTCGTACTGAACTGTGATGCTTATAATAATTATGACCCTGTATCTGAGAATGGTACCGGTGGAAATGTGGATGGCTTCGGTGGGCATCCGGCTTCTGCCTCCTATACGGGAAATGTGTTTAAAGGATGTCGGGCCTGGTACAACAGTGATGACGGTTTTGATTTGATAAAGGCACAAGCAAAGCTTATACGATTGAAGATTGCTGGGCGTTTTATAATGGATATAAGCCCGGAGGATTTGTGGGTGCGGGAGATGGTACAGGGTTTAAAGCGGGTGGCTATGGTATGCGCTCAAAAGTGAAGATGCCGAATGAGATTCCACACCATGTAGTGAAGAATTGTCTGGCATATAAAAACAAGAACAAAGGATTTTATGCCAATCACCATTTGGGAGGAATTTCCTGGTTCAATAATACCGGTTATCAGAATCCGTCTAATTTCTGTATGCTGAATCGTAAGTCTCCCGGAGAAATAGTGGACGTGGACGGATATGATCATATTATTCGGAATAATTTGTCATATAAGCCGAGGGCTGCAGGAAAACATATTGTCGATGTGAATCGGGAGGAATGTACGATTATCAATAATTCTTTTCTTCCTGTAGATATGACCGTAGGTGAGGATGATTTTGTGAGTTTGGATCCTGCTCAGTTAACATTGCCTCGCAAAGCGGATGGAAGTCTGCCGGATATTGATTTTCTGAAGTTAAAAAGAAATAGTAAATTATATGATGCGGGAACCGGTTTTCAATTCTCTGCGCAGAATCTTTAAAATATTGTTCTGTTATTGAAGAAAATAGCTGCATGATAGATCTATGTTGATATAATCCGCATAGATCTATCGTACAAAACTTGAAGAATGAGATCTTTCTGTAGATTCAGATATTAGAGAATAAGACGTTTGATCTCCTCAGCGGTATCTACAATATATTGAGGACTGAATTCTTCCAGTTCGGCACGTGGGCGGAATCCCCATGTTACTCCACAAACTGTCACTCCGGCATTAGCAGCCGTTTGCATATCCACGCCGGAATCACCCACGTACAGCACTTCTTCTTTGGTTACTTTGGCAACTTCCAGAATATCGAATACAACGGTTGGATCGGGTTTAACCTTTATCCCTTCACGTTGCCCGAACACAGCGGTAAAATGGATTTCCGGAAAATAATGGTCAATCAACTTTTGGGTGGCTGCCTGATATTTGTTGGAAGCCACAGTAATTTGAATACCTGCATCCTGTAAGTATGAGAGTAATTCCGGAATACCGGGATAAGGGCGGCTGTCATCGGCATTATGAATGTCATAGTAAGGGACGAATTCCTTGCGTACGCGCAGTACATTCTCTTTGGACTTTTCTCCTTCCGGCAAGGCACGCTCAAAAGTTTGTCGATGCCGTTTCCTACCATGAAGTTATATTTCTCGATCTCATGTGTGGGATATCCTAACTTATTCAAGGCATAATTTGTACTGTGTGCAAGGTCGGCAATGGTATTCAGTAATGTACCATCAAATCGAAAATGACTAGTTTCTTCATTGAACTTCTTGTTTTTTTATGTTAATCCTGTTTTCCTTTCTTTCTGCTTACAAAGATAGGAATAAAAAACGAATCATTTCCTTGTAATCCGGAACCAGTCTACATCTGTCCATCCTCCATCATTGGTAACAATAGCCGGACGGGTACAGAACATGCCGACTTTGGCGCCAATCCATTGTCCTTCTCTTGCCTGTAAAGGATTGCCTAATGGCAAGAACTTCTTTCCGTCAAGGCTATAACTGAAGTTGCATATCACAATGAGGTCGTTACCTCCTTCACTGGCTTTAATTTTCTTGCCGTCGCAACTGAAACGTACCTTTAGGTATACCGTGTTTTGGGTAAGACCGACAGAAGAGTTTACCTGTTCCGCTTCTCCTTTATCTGCTTTTTACATTCAATTTGAGACAGCACAAGACCTTTGTCCGTATTTTCCAGAATCAATCCTGCATAATCCCTGCCCATTACTACCAAACCTGTACGTTCACCTTTCAGTTTTGGATTAGGCATGAAGGTCAGTTTCATTGTGGCGGTGAAATTGTCCGAAGGAGTTTTTTGCAACAACAGATTAGCTACATCCCACAAATTCTTATAATCCGCTACTACCGGATAAGAGTATAGTCTGACATAACTTTTGTCTCCGGCATAATATGCCCATTTCTCATTGATATTAGCGTGCCACTGCCATTGCGGAGAGAGTATATATCCGTCGAATTCGTCGCTTTCTTGCGGTGTACAGATGGGATATATCTTTCCTACATTCGGCTTTTTGTAGGTCATTACCGGTTCGCCGCAACCGTCACCATCTTTGTCGATACCGATTACAGGCCAGTCATTCACCCACTTCATCGGTTGCAAGTGAACAAGGCGACCATAAGCGCCTATATCCTGAAAGTGGAAGAACCAGTCTTCTCCGGAAGGAGTGTCTACCCAAGCTCCCTGGTGAGGTCCATTGACGGGAGAATCACCCTGCGCCAGTACAGTTCTCCATTCATAAGGACCATACGCATTTTTAGAACGGAGTACTACCTGCCAACCGGTTGGCACACCGCCTGCCGGATGGAAGATATAATAATAGCCGTTCCTTTTATAAAACTTCGGGCCTTCACACGTCTGGTGTGCTTCGTGACCGTCGAAGATAATGCGTGAGGGGTGATGGCTTTGGTCGCTTCCTTATTCAATTCACAGATGGTGATTACACTTTTCAGTCCGGCACGGCTTCCTGCATAGGCGTGTACCAGATATACTTTTCCGTCTTCATCCCAAAGCGGGCAGGTATCGATGATTCCTTTTCCCGGTTTAACCAGAACAGGTTCCGTCCACGGACCTTGCGTCTTTGGCTTTTTTACCATGAAAGCGCCTTGATCCGGGTCTCCCCAGAAGATATAAAACTCTCCGTTATGGTGGCGGATACTGGGTGCCCAGACACGGTTGCCGTGTTCCGGACGTTCCGGTGTTTCAATAGGGGTGAGGGCATAGGGAACAGCAGGCTCCGATAATCGTCCAGTTCACTAAATCCTTGGAATGTAGAATCTGCAATCCCGGCAGACAGTTGAAGCCTGGAAGAAGTCATATAGAAATCATCTCCTACGCGGCAAGCGTCCGGATCGGAATAATCGGCATAGAGCACCGGATTCTTGTATTTACCATTTCCGAGATCGGAAACCCATACTTCGGATACATAGTTTTTCTGTGCTACCGCAGTGAAAACAGTTAGCAGGCAAAAAGCTAAAGTCTGTGTCAATCGTTTCATGATATAGGTATAATAGTTTGATATTAAAGATTCAGTTGAAGTCTCTCAATGGGGCAAAAAAAAAAGACTCCGCACAAAGGAGTAATAATTGTGCAGAGTCGGTATAAAAACTGGTAAATACTCCAGTATTTGATTGTTTAACTGTATTTGTATGCTTTGTTTAATGAATATCTTTTTATTTTGACCGTTACCGGATGTACCAATTCTTCTTTCCATTCGCGGAGATAAGCGAACCATGCTTCCGGTGTCTTATAGCCGAAAGTTTCTTTCATGGAAGTGAAAGTGGTGTGATACTGTAAGTATTTGCTTCCCGGAGATGTGATGGTGTAGAGGTAGTTGTCTTTGTCTTTCTCTTCCGATTTCACATATCGTTGGGGAATGCAGGTCCCAAGACCTACTGTTTCTTTGGCATATTTCACGGTATCGTTTACCGGCCAGTCTGTTCCCCAACTGCCGACAAGCCCTTTGTGATCCGAGTAAGATTCTGCGGTACCGACAATATCCTGAACGCCTGTACAGAACACTTCGTTCTTAATCGGCTCGTCGAAGAATGCCTCGATACGAAGATCACGGTGTCCGGCATAGAGTGTGTAACGGGTCATCATGTCCAATTCCGCATTTTGATATTTCCAGCCTGTCACTTCGATTTCTGCGATGACACGCACCGGACCGTAAGAGATGATACGTTCCGTACGGGTAGCCACCGGAGTGATATGAGTTGCCTTTTTTCCGTCCCATCCTTTGAAAGCACCCGACCACAACTGTCGAATACCCGGAGCACATCGTCTCCGAATCCTCTTGCCAACTGTTCGTCGGTAGGATAGAATTGAGATTCTTTGATTTCCAGTCCTTTATTGAACTTACCGTAGATATCCGGTGTCTGTTTTTCGTTAAAGTAAAGACGATAGCCTACCAGTTCCGATTCCAGTACAGGACCATGAGGACGGACCATACTATATATATTACTTGTACCAGGGACAGTGATTGCCTGTACTGACTGATGCTTTCCTTTCTCGGGTCAGCAATGAACATTTCCGCATAAACCCGTGCCGGATAGGTTTTCGTACTCTTTTCAGAAGACAGGGTTACCTGGAATGTTTTTCTTCCGTGAGCAGGGAGGCTGGTAACGAATGCCAGTTCATCCATCTTACGGTCTCTGTTCAGGTCGTCCAGGCTGAGAAGGAATTTCACTGCTTCCTTCCATTACTACGGCGGACTTTACTTTAAATCCGGTATGCAGGTCACGCAAGTTGATTACTACCGGTTCATCCGTCTTGGCACGGTTCCAGTTATTGTTTACTTCTACCGTAATGGTTTTCTCCTGTTTTTGAGCCCAGGCGGACAGAGAGCAGCACCCGACAAGGAGTGTGATGATAAAAATATTCTTCTTCATGATTTTAAGGCATGATATTATACGTCGTATTTCTCTCTGCAAAAGTAGTTGAAAAAAATAGCAGACTGTCTATCTTTGGAAGATAAAATAGTCTGCTATTTGAGCTTTTTACTCTATATAATGATTTTGTGGTTTTCTGTGGTGGAATCTCTTATTTGAAATTCAATATCTGTCCTTTGGCGTCAATCTCTTCATAAGTCTCTCCATCGACTTTCAGATTCTTGGCGCTTTTGACATTCAGTATATTCTTTCCTTTGGTTGATTCTACATAAATATTTTCGAGTGTGACACCGTCTACCTGACTGATAACGACTCCGTCAGTAGCTTCCGTCATCACAACATTCTTCACAGTTACGTTACGGATAGGCATTTCCGGAAGTCCGTTGAAGAACATCGCACGTCCCGAACCTCTGCAAATGACATTTGATATATGAATATCACGGAACGCAGGAGTCTCTTCGGTTACAGGAGGAATCGCCGTCTTCATACGGCTCAGCAGATCTTCTTCCGATTCTTCTCCGGCTCCTTTGCCACCATAGAACAGGTCGAAAAGTAACGGTTCGTTCGGTATATTGATCATATTGATGTTATTGATATAGATGTTTTCTACAACACCGCCACGTCCGCGGGTACTTTTGAAGCGCAGACCTACATCTGTTCCCAGGAATGTACAATCTTCTACATAGATATTCTTCACACCACCGGACATTTCACTGCCTACTACAAATCCGCCATGCCCATGTAATACCGTATTATTCTTTACGATTACATTGTGGCAAGGTTCTCCGCGGCGGCGGCCGTTCTCATCTTTGCCCGATTTGATACAGATGGCATCGTCACCCGCATCGAATACACTATTCAGGATCAGTGCATTCTTGCAAGATTCCAGATCGAGTGCATCTCCGTTCTGAGAATACCAGGGATTGATTACCTGAATATTATTCACTGTAAAGTCTTCACATGACAACGGATGCAGACACCAGGCTCGGTGAGTTCTTGAAAGTAACTCCTTCCAGCAAAATCCTCTTGCTTTTCACGAAATTCAGTAATACGGGGGGCGCAACCATGCACGGATTTCATTCCATTCTTCGTCCGTGTTGATGCCTTCGGGCACATTGAAGTCTTTGCAGGCCATTGCACCTTTCAGTGAACCGGCGGTAGGATACCATATTCTTTCCTGTTCATCAAGTACACCACCCGATTTTACCAGTTTATTCCATTGCGAAGGCTGTTAGTTTTTTCTTTCTTCACCGGACGCCAGCAGTCTCCGTTACCGTCAAATATTCCATATCCTGTGATAGCGATATTCTCTGCATTACGAGCAGAAATCGGTGATTGACAGCGGCGTGTTTCCAATCCTTCGAAAGAAGTGGGAATGATAGGATATGCTTCAAAGTCACCGGTGAAGAGTACCAGCGCGTTTCTTTCCGTATAAAGATTCACGTTGCTGAGCAGTTCGATAGGTCCGGTCAGCCAGGTGCCTTCCGGGATGATCACTTTACCTCCGCCACGTTGGTTCACCTCTTTTATAGCATCGTTGATTGCTTTCGTATTCAGGGTCATCCCATCCCCCTTGGCTCCGAATTTAGAGATATTTACCTCATAAGCAGGAAAAACCGGCTGCTGTACTTTCGGCATTTCGAAAGGTAAATTCTGGTAAATGGTGTCATCTATTGCGTTTTCGCTTATTGCGCACTCACTTTGTTTGCATCCCGAGACAAACGGCAAACAACATACGACCATCCAGAGGAGTCTTCTTGTCATTGTGTTCATTTAGTAACTTTTCTATAGGGTTATACATTTATTGTTTTTCTGGTATTCTCTTTCGATTTCTAAGATGGCTTCTCATAACTCTTATCTCCCTCCGCAGGCGACCCTCGCAGGCAGCCTGCCGGAAAGGAATAAGACAAATTCATGTTAACCTAATTCTAACCTTAAAATAAATATTATGAAAAAACCTCTTAATTATCATTGGCAAAGATAGGGGGAAACTTCAGGCAGATGTGGAGTTATTGATAGAATACGTGTATTTTTTTGTCATTTATGTCTAATATTTGCACACTTCTCGTGTTTTTATGCAGAAAGATACTATCTTTGCACAAAATTTAACTATTAAAAGATATGAGTAACAACTTGTTGAAAGGAAAAAGAGGAATAATCTTCGGTGCCTTGAACGACCAGTCTATCGCCTGGAAAGTAGCAGAGCGCGCCGTGGAAGAAGGTGCAACTATTACATTATCAAATACTCCGATGGCTATCCGTATGGGTGAAGTCAATGCATTAGCTGAAAAACTAAACTGTCAGGTAGTGCCGGCAGATGCCACCAGTGTGGAAGATCTGACGAATGTATTCAAGACATCTATGGATATATTGGGCGGACAAATTGATTTTGTATTGCACTCTATCGGTATGTCTCCTAACGTGCGCAAGAAACGTACTTATGATGACCTTGACTATGGAATGTTGGACAAGACATTGGATATTTCGGCTGTATCGTTCCATAAAATGATTCAGTCCGCCAAGAAACTGAACGCTATTGCGGAATATGGTTCTATCGTAGCTTTGAGTTATGTCGCTGCTCAGCGTACTTTTTTACGGCTTACAATGACATGGCAGATGCTAAAGCCCTGCTGGAATCTATCGCACGCAGTTTCGGGTACATCTACGGTCGTGAGCATAGCGTACGTGTGAATACGATTTCACAGTCGCCTACCTTTACTACTGCCGGTTCGGGAGTGAAAGGTATGGATAAAGTGCTGTATGATTTCGCTAACCGTATGTCTCCGCTTGGAAATGCAACAGGCTGACGAATGTGCGGATTATTGTATCGTGATGTTCTCCGACCTTACCCGTAAAGTGACTATGCAGAACTTATTCCATGACGGTGGTTTCTCCAGCGTAGGTATGAGTCTTCGTGCAATGGCTACTTACGAAAAAAGGACTGGATGAGTACATGGACGAAAATGGTAATATCATTTACGGATAAAAGGTTATGAAACTACGGATCTCTCTTCTTACTATATTAATAGGTATGCTTTTCGCCTCCTGCGGCTTAAGCACAGGAAAGGTTGCGGAGCAGAAGGAAGAAGGGATTTCTGTTCTGAGATACGATAAGCTGTTGAGCGAATATGTTCGCTCCAACAGCTTTTCCGCTATGCAGAAACTGACAATGGACTATCGCCAGCCGACAAAGATTCTGATAGAAGATGTACTGTCTATCGGTACGGTGAAGGACGACACCATTTCTCAGCGTTTGCAAAAATTCTACTCGGATAGCACCTTGCTTCGTTTGCTGAGCGATGTAGAAGCTAAATATCCCAATCTTGACGAAGTAGAAAAAGGACTCACCAAAGGATTCCGGAAGCTGAAGAAGGAAGTCCCCGATACGAAAATACCATTTATTTATTCGCAGATATCCGCATTCAATGAATCAATCATTCTGGTAGATACATTGCTGGGAATCAGCCTCGATAAGTATATGGGAGAAGACTATCTCTCTACAAACGTTTCTACTATGACTATCAATGTACCTCGATGCGTCCGGAACGGATTGTGCCGGATTGTTTCGCATTCTATCTCCTTAGCCGTTACGAAATGAACTATCATGAAGGTACTTGTCTGGTCGATCTGATGATGCATTCCGGCAAAATCAATTATGTGGTGCAGCATTTGCTTGGTTATGACGATATTGGTCAGGCAATGGGATACTCCGATCAGGAGAACGAATGGTGCAGGAAAAACGAAAAGGATATCTGGGGAGTATATCTGTGCAAACGATCATCTGCACGCACGTGACCCAATGGTGATCCGCTACTATATGAAACCGGCGCCTACTGTTGATATGCTGGGGGGACAAGCCCCTGCATTGATCGGTTCGTGGGTGGGAGCACGGATTATAGCATCCTACATGAAAAAAGCATAAAGATCTTAAAATAAAGGATCTGCTGGAACTTACCGATTATCAGAGTATGTTCGAAGAGTCCGGTTACCTGAAACTCTAGCCCATACCTATTACTTATTACTTATCACCTATTACCTAAAGTGGAAACTGCTCTTTACCTGTTGCCCGTTACATTGGGCGATACACCTCTTGAACAGGTGTTACCTTCTTATAATACGGAGATTATTCGTGGTATCCGGCATTTTATTGTCGAAGATGTTCGTTCTGCCCGTCGCTTTCTGAAGAAGGTTGACCGGGAAATTGATATTGATTCGCTGACTTTTTACCCTTTGAATAAGCATACTTCTCCCGAAGATATATCCGGTTATCTGAAGCCTTTGGCGAGGGTGGAGCCTCGATGGGGTGATTTCGGAGGCGGGCTGTCCTGCCGTTGCCGATCGGGAGCAGATGTGGTTGCCATTGCCCAGCGCCAGAAACTGAAAGTGATTCCTCTGGTAGGACCTTCCTCTATTATTCTTTCTGTAATGGCTTCGGGATTCAATGGACAGAGCTTTTGCCTTTCATGGCTATCTGCCGATAGAACCGGGAGAACGGGCTAAGAAACTGAAAACACTGGAGCAGCGTGTCTATGCTGAAAGTCAGACACAGCTATTCATCGAAACTCCTTACCGGAATCATAAGATGATAGAAGATATCTTGCAGAATTGCCGTCCGCAGACAAAACTATGTATTGCTGCCAATATAACTTGCGAAGGCGAGTTTATACAAACCCGCACGGTGAAAGACTGGAAAGGGCATATTCCCGAATTGTCTAAGATTCCCTGTATTTTTCTCTTATACAAATAACATCTTTCAGGTGTTCGTATTCATCTTCGAAGCAACTGCTGAAAAGCCTTTGCCCATATTTTCTTCTATCTGCTTGAAACTCCATAGCTTACTGTTCTTGAAGCGGGGAGTGCAAAGGATAGAATCATCTTTGATATCGACGATGAAAAGATAGATGAGCCGGTTGGTTGCTTCATTCTCGAAGTGATAGACAATGTTAAACTCTGGCTTGAAGTCTTCCGTTGCGTGTGGAAGCGCATTGTGCACCAAGCGGTTTACTCCTTCGGTGAGGGACTCACCATAACGGAGATAGCATTCGATCGGTATGTCAGTTTTCCCTTTATCAAGGATGGCATTCATCGGTCTGTCACAAAGAAACAGCATCCCGTGGTAGATACGGCTATTCTTATGACCGGATTGATATAGGCATTCTTATAGTTGAGTGCTTCTATGGCAAGACTTCTTCCGATGACATCTCCTTTCGTATTGACTATGGGCACGTATTCCGTGTGCGACATCAGATGGTTGAAATACCGGATAGCAATCTGATTGAACAGGATACTCATCACAAATACGACAGGGGGAAATACCTTATAAAGTATCACCATACTTGTCTGGCTTAAAGGGTCCTGACTGGCAACGACAATACTGATAATAATAAAATGCAGGATACCGAAGATCAATGCAAAACGGGCCGAAACAACTGCCGCCTCTGCTCCTTGCGCATACAAGCGCTTATTGCAGGAGCCTATCTGTCTCAGAAAGTGGTTGATAAATCTCTTTTTATGTATATAGAGTATCAGCATCGGAATGAGGATACTGACTTCAGGGTAAGAGGCAGAGCACCTGGCGGAACATAGTCACCGGGAATCAAGGCTGCAAGTGACAGCAGTGCCAGCATTCCGGTGGCAATATAAAGAATAAAATTAGGAATTAGCGCACCTTTACGGTGTAGTAATAGGTATATCCCTACAATACCTATACCAGTACCGATGTAAATAGCAGTGTCTTGCGTTATAAATTAACACAATAAAATGGAAATAATAACGGGGATAAAACCCAATGACATGTTAAACGCGGAAGAAAGTGTTCCTTTATGATCCATCTTTATGTTTATTTGCCGGTTTTACCTATAAAACAAATAGTGAATGTGTTTTGTTTTCTATCGAATGTGTTTCTCTGCATGATAAGACGAACGAACGAGAGGAGCACTCTCTACAATGCTGAATCCTTT
>VOFG01000144.1_pt1 | contig 21224 bp, 25 predicted proteins | sample 5384171 | NCBI WGS metagenome assembly VOFG01 (sample SAMN12384726, study PRJNA508395) | human gut metagenome | isolation source: healthy gut F | host: Homo sapiens
GCATTGACTCCGCGTGCTTGCAGACCTGCCACAATATTTTTATTCACCAATCCGCCGTACACCATCGTTACGACTTTCAATGTTTCGGCATCGGTAATCCGACGACCATTGACCATCTTGCTTTCAATTCCCAGTTGCGCGGCAATCTTTGTAGCCGAACGACCGCCGCCGTGAACCAGCACTTTATGTCCTTCAATAGCGGCAAAGTCGTTTAACAACTGACGAAGGGTGGCTTCCTCCTCTACGATTTTGCCACCCACCTTAATACTGTTAGTTTTTCTCTCATTTCTTGATTTCTAATAAGTTCACCGAATGGAGAATCCGGCTCCGGCACCCTGCCGGTTATTCTAAATACGTATATCCATAAAGTCCCGAACGGTAGTTGGAAAGGAATTCTTTTCCTTCTTCCAAGGAGATCTTGCCTTCCTTCACTGATTTCGTCACCCAAGTTTCGAGGGTACGAACCAGCTTCTTCGGATTATACTGCACGTAGTCCAATACTTCCGCCACCGTTTCTCCGTCAATAATCTGTTCGATATTATATCCTTTCTCGTTCACAGAAACATGTACGGCGTTCGTATCTCCGAACAAGTTGTGCATATCCCCCAGAATCTCTTGATAAGCACCTACCAGGAAAACAGCTACATAATAAGGTTCTGTTTTCTTCAGGCTATGTACAGGCAGATAATGAGCTACATTACGGGTAGAGATAAAGTTCGCAATCTTTCCGTCCGAGTCACAGGTTATATCCTGCAAGGTAGCCGAACGCTCCGGTTTCTCATCCAGCCGTTGAATAGGCATAATCGGAAATATCTGATCTATTGCCCAGGAATCAGGAAGCGATTGGAACAACGAGAAGTTACAGAAATATTTATCGGCAAGCAGTTTGGACAATCCACGGAATTCATCGGGTGCATGCTTCAAACCGGCTGCAATCTGATTAATCTCACGTGTAATAGACCAATACAGACGCTCGATTTGTGCACGGGTTTTCAAGTCTACAATTCCGTGACTGAACAAATCCAACGCTTCCTCACGAATCTGTTGCGCATCGTGCCATGCCTCCAACATTTTATTCTGATTCAACGAATCCCAAATGCCATATAACTCCTGCACCAGTTCATGTGCATCCGGAGCAATTTCCTCCTCGTCATCCCATTCGGGTAATGTGGCAGTCTCCAATACCTCAAAGATAAGCACAGAGTGGTGTGCAGTCAATGCACGTCCGCTCTCGGTAATAATATTCGGGTGCGGGATACCATTTTTATCGCTCACGTCTACCAGCGTAGAGATAGAGTCGTTTACATACTCCTGGATAGAATAATTCACGCTGCCTTCGCTGTTGGACGACCGGGTTCCGTCATAATCAACTCCGAGTCCGCCGCCGATATCCACAAACTCCACTTTGAACCCCATTGAATGGAGCTGCACGTAGAATTGTGAAGCCTCACGCAAGGCGGTCTTGATGCGACGTATCTTCGTCACCTGACTGCCGATATGGAAATGAATCAGCTTCAGGCAATCCTTCAAGCCCTTGCTCTCCATGAAGTCGAGTGCTTCGAGCAACTCACTGGAAGTCAGCCCGAATTTGCTGGCATCACCACCAGATTCTTCCCATTTTCCGCTACCGGAAGAAGCCAGTTTGATACGAATACCGATATTGGGTTCCACATTCAGCTGCTTCGCCATCTTCGCTATCAGCTTCAGCTCGTTCATCTTCTCCACAACAAGATAGATACGTTTACCCATCTTTTGAGCAAGCAGAGCCAGTTCAATGTAACTCTCGTCTTTATAGCCGTTGCATACAATCAATGAGTCAGAGTCCGTATTAACAGCAATCACCGCATGGAGTTCCGGTTTGGAGCCGGCTTCCAGTCCGAGATTGAACTTCTTTCCGTGGCTGATAATTTCTTCCACCACCGGGCGCATTTGGTTGACCTTTATCGGATAGATTATAAAGTTCTCGGCTTTATAACCATACTCTTCGGCCGCTTGTTTAAAGCAGGAAGACATCTTTTCAATACGGTTGTCCAAAATATCCGGGAAACGTAACAGCATGGGAGAAGCCACATCCCGCAATTGCAACTCGTCAACCAATTCTTTCAGATCAACGGATACTCCGTCTTTACGCGGTGTAACAACTACATGACCTTTGTCATTAATACCAAAGTACGAGGTTCCCCAACCTGTAATGTTGTAGAGTTCCTCAGAATCTTCAATACGCCACTTTCTCATTTTCTGTAATTCAGTGTTTTTAGTAAATAATTGGACGGCAAAAATACAGATTAATCTACATGTTGCCAATTAATTAGACATTATATCTTTCAAACGGTCCATATAACCACTATTTCCGTTACGGGCGTCATAGCGACGTGCCAGCTCTTCAGCCTGTTGATAGAAATAATTGCGAAGTTCGTTTACCTGATAAATTCCATCCGGACGATAAACGGGAACTCTTCCGGCAAAGACAACGAGACTTCCGGACGGGTCTCATACTTCAAAGCCTCTACCATATCGCAAGAGAAGCGATAACTCTTCAACGTATTCGTACGCAAACTCCAACCGATACAGCGCTCAGCATACTCCCAGCTCTTTCCGGCTTCGTCATTATATTATAAGCAATAAACAATCCAAGTAGAGCAAAAGATATTCGTCCTTCTCTCTTCCGGCCAACGCTTCTTCGGCACGTGTACACATATCGGCGGCAATCTCCGGTTTGTCAGCTTTTTGCGCATAATAAGCAAGCTTCAAGTAAGCCCGCAAATTGGCTTCATAACAAGTGATCTGTTTGTTAATCAATGGCTGCGCGCGGCTATAAGCCTCATCAAATTTTCCCGTTTCCAGATAATAATCCAACATAAAGTTCAATTCACAAGCCTCACACGACTGGTCGTCTATCTTCTCATTCAACATCTTGTCAATGTATTCTTTCGCCTTGTCATACTGGCGCATCCAAGTGCATTCCACCGACCAGCGGTGATAATAACTCCGCAAAGAATATCCGTTCCGGAGGATACGGGTTTTATAATCCTCCCCAATTGCCTGTACCTGCTCCATCGGGATCTCCGGAAGATCGAACGTACAAGCCCATATCCACTTATATTTCCACAACAAGTCATCTTCCTTAATCACATCCTTGTGGTTCTCGTAATCATCCAGAATTTTAGAGAACACGGCAATCTCCTCAGTGTCCGCCGAGAGAAGGTTCAGTTCATAAATGAGGTCCAGCCTCATTTCCGTTGCCCATTCCACATCTTCGTTTTCATCAGCGATGCGGATAGCCTCTTTCAACAAATTAGCTTTCTCGCGGGGATGCAGGTTGTTATTCTGTGCCTGCAACAGCAATTTTTGTATTTCAAGTGTGTATTTCATACGCTTTCTTAATTCAGGAAATTTATAAAATCATTCATTTTAGCAGTCATCAATTCACTGAGCGAGTGGTTGAAAAGTTCCATTTCCTCGCTGTTTACAGGATATTTACCTTGCAGAAGGGACTGTACATATAATATATGTACCACATGCTGAAACATTTTATTATCTCCCTGTATTTGCAATAAAGTCTGCACCATTTCATTATCCGCATTGAAAGTGAGTGTCGGCGGAATCTGCTTTGTAGTATTCACAGCTCCCAATACAGCCGCCAACGGATTATTAGCACTTTTAGCTACATTCTCCTTTTCCTCCGCCACAAATATCACCGGAATATCCGCCGGAGTAAAGTGTTTCAACCGGCAGACGCAGCCAAAACGCTTTAACAACTCGTTCGCCTTCGTTTCAAAAGCCTGAAACTCTTTATTCGCCTCCACTTCGCCAAACTGCTCCAGCAACCGTGAAGGAGATATTTCATCCAAAGTAAGTTCCGGATTCAGGCGGACATACTTTTTCAACAACGTTTCATCAAACGTATAAGCGGCATTAACCACCAACCTTCCTTGTGCTCCGGCAATACGGCGTACCTGACTGAAATCTTCCAGATTCCTGGTATAGCAGATCACATTGTCCGCCGAGCGAATACTTCCCAAACCACGCAGCCCCTTATTTGTCTCAAAAGGAAGGTAATCCATAAACAAACGGAGCAGCTCATTATCCTCCGAAGCAATCGCCTTGATGTGAAAATGATGAACATCCAGGATCCGATTGAACATGGCTCGGTCATTCTGCACCAATCCCCGCAAATAATCCTTGATAGCCACCCCGATCTCTTTCCGGGCATCTTTCAGTTGGTCATTACTCACCAAAGACTCCCGGGAAGCAGTAGACAGCAACCCGTCCGCATTCACCAGACAACGGATAAAGAAAGCCCACTGCGGCAACAGGTTACAATCATCCTCACTCAACAGCATACGCTTAAGGTAGACCTTATGAGAATTGCGTACTGAAAATTGTGTTCGGAAAGGCAGAACATAAAGCACCCCTTCCACCTTGCCGCTTTCAGTATAGATCCGGAAAGCATCGAGAGCAGACGACTGAAACACTTTCGCCCCATAATCCAGCAACTCCTTGCGAGTCGCCTTCGGGTCAAGCCATACGGGCGAAGGCGTATTTACCAACTCCTCTTCCCCCTGATAATGCAGATAGATAGGATATGGCAACACTTCCCCATAACTGACCAGTATCTTCTTAAACGTTTCATATTCAAAAAGATGCATCCAGTCTCCCTTCCGGTGCAACACCACCTGCGACCCGATAGGCCGTTCTTCGTCCGATAAAGTCAGCTGATACGTCCCATCCACTTTGCCACACCAGCAAACAGGCTGTCCGCCCATTGCCGAACGACTCTCCACGGTGATTTCATTAGTCACCACAAAACAAGATAACAATCCGATACCGAACCTTCCGATAAAATCGTCCGCATCGGGAGTATCCCGCTTTGAACTCTCTCCGATAACCGTCAGAAAAGCGATAAACTTCCTCCTCTTTCAGTCCGATTCCATTATCCCTGAACACCACTGTTTTGTCCTCATTCAGAAAGACATCGATGCGACCTTTATAATTCTCGTCAATATTGCGTAGTGCCGTGATGGCATCTACGCAATTCTGCAACAGTTCGCGAACAAAAGTATTCGGGTTACTATAAATGTGCTCTGATAACAGGGCAATCATACCTTTAAGATTGACCTGAAACAGATTATTCCCTTCTTTTTCCATATTCCTCTTTTACTTCCTCCTCCTTCCGGTGATTTTAAGAGCTTTCTCATTGCCATTCTCTGCGGCCTTTTCGAACCACTCCATTGCAATTTCATCGTTTTCTTCCACGCCATTTCCTGTCAGATAGGCATTTCCAAGTTCAAATTGTGCTTTATCGTTATTTTTCTCGGCAGCTTTCAGCAACCATTGCACTGCAGCTTCCGGATCAGGGTTACAACCTTCGCCATACATCATCATCTTGCCCAGATAATAAATTGCAGCGACATTCTCATTCCCCGCCGCATCCGTGAACCAGCGATAGGCCTCGGCATAATTCTGTTTCACACCTACTCCGTTATAATAGCAAAGTCCGGTACGATACATACTTGTCGTATTTCCATTATCCGCAGCCAGTGTATAATATTTAAAGGCTTCCGTTTCATTCTCTTCCACTCCGATACCCATTTCATAACAGATACCCAGTCCTTCACTATACCATTCATATTCGGCAGCTTTCTTGAAATAAGCAAAAGCCTTTTCCGACTCATTCAGGCTATCATAGTCATACAGATAATATTCACCCACACGCAGCATAGCCATCGGAATCTCATTAGCCACTGCCTTTTCATACCATTCCACTGCCGTTTTATTATCTTCCAGACAGGGACCGCAACCGAAGAAATAATAATCTCCCATCTTAAACTGAGCATAGCCATAATCCTGTTCAGCAGCCTTCATCATATATTCCACTGCCTTCTGTGGTATTCTCTTCCACGCCATTACCATTCTCATAAGCCATCCCCAGTTCCGTCAGACAACGGGCTTCATTCTTTTCCGCCCCTTTACTAAACCATTCGAGTGCCCTATCCCAGTTTTCTTCCGTTCCGATACCTTTCTATAGCAACGTCCCAAAGCAAAGATCGCATCATTATCGTCCGCTTCAGCTGCCTTTGTATACCAGGCAAAGGCCTCTTCCGGTTTCACTTCACCAAGAACACCCTTTTCCATATAAAGACCTACACGGAACATTGCATAAGGATAACCCTGTTCGGCAGCCTTGCTAATCAGTTCAAATGACTTTTCATAATTCTTCTCCACTCCATCGCCATTCTCATATAAGAATGCCAGTTCCACAAGGGCAAAGCAAGCACCCAGTTCGGCCGCTTTTTCATAATATTCCCTTGATTTTACAGGGTCCTTCACACCGCTATATCCATTAGCCAGATAAAGAGCCACACGGCAATACCCATCGGCATTATTCAGTGAAGCCGCTTTTTCATAAAACTCTAAAGCCTTCACATAATCCGGTTCTTCAGACAAGAAGCCACGTTCATACATCCAGCCCAAACGATAAGCTGCACTTCCCGAACCCAATTCAATGGCTTTCTCCAACAACTCTTTCGCGCGATTCATGTCTTCCGGCACCAAATCACCGTTGAAATAGATATTGGCCAGTCCTTCGATACCTTGTATGTAATCATCCTCCACGCAGCGGTTCAGACACATCAGTCCACGTTCCACGTCCTTATATTCATCATTATACAGGTAGATCAATGACAGTTCATACGCACTGTATGGTTCACAATAAAGCATGCCCTTTTCCAGCCACTCAATCGCCTTAGGCATATCCAGCCATTCCTCTTCCTGATAGTTATATCCCAGGAAATTGGCGGCAGACCACACACCGGCATGCCAGGCCTTTTCCCAAAGTTCGAAGCTCAGTTCTTTCGGTTTATTCAGTTCCGGATAACGAAAATAAAGCGTAGCCAGATTTTTAAGACTATAAAGATTGGGAACAATTTCCAGAGCTTTTTCGTAGTAAGCAGCTTCCTCTGCCACGTTACCTTCCGCCCTGTCGAGCGCATCTCCCAACGACGCATATACATGAGCACGCAAACGTTCACCTTCAGGCAGTTCGGCAAGCAGGTCATTCCGTATCTGCAATGCCTTTGCTTTATCTCCTGTAAATTCTTCGACAAAAGCACGATAATGCTTTCCCCACCAAATAGCTTCGGGAGAAGTGAGAGCGGCAAAACGCCGTTCCCCCTCTTCTTTATCTTGTTCACAATAAAATCCCATGTATCGCCAATAGGCAACAGTTGCTTCCGCTTCAGCCCACCCCATATCGGCAGCTTTCTCGTAGTATGGAAACAAATAACTCATATCCCGCTTTCCATAACGGGCTTCAGAATATTGTGCACCTTTCTGCGCCCATCCCGCACCGCTAAACTCTGCTACACGGTCGCATACCTGCATCACCTTTTCCCACCAGAATTCATATTCTTCCGCGTTGAGTTCCACCTCTACGTTACAGTCAAAAGCACTGAATATCAGTTCAAAAAAATCTTCTGTTAATTTCTCGTCTTCTTTTGTGTCCAAAGCATATTCACATACAGCCAATGCTTCCCACCAATTTTCCGCATTTAATAATGAGGCCGGTGTATACTGTGGAAACCATGTCCTTGCAGGCTGTCCGGACGCTTTTATTCTAGCGGATAACTCCCCAAATTTCTCTTTTAAAATTTTCATGATATAGACTTTACCTTAATTTTGTGTCACTAGTCAATAAAAATCTCATAACGAGTGCAAGGTACAAATATTGACCGAATGCACAAACAAGAGTCTTAAAAAAACGAAGTTCCAACAAAAAGAGAACATTACAACTACCTGATTTCTGAATACAGTAAAATTCCTCCCAATAATCATTCATTATCAGGCACAAATTACACACATTCCACAGCTTTCCAAATGACGATTACACAAAATATAACGACTGTTACTTCTACAATCCCAAAAGTTGTCGCAAACGTTGCACCGATGTTTCAATCTGCCAACGGTCTTCCAATTCGTCCGCATTAAAGATATATTGTGCCTGATGATAAAAAGGAGCACGCTTCTCGAGTGCCTGAACAATGAACGCTTTCAGTTCTTCATCCTCTTTACCCTGAAGAATAGGACGTTGTTGTTTAGCCACACGCAAGCGCCTGAACAACACATCCGGATGCACCTCCAGAAAAACAGTCTTTCCGGTCCGGTTCATAAAATCCATATTATCATAAAAACAAGGCGCTCCACCTCCCGTCGAAATTACCACATTCTCAAACTCGGCTACTTCATGAAGCATATTTCTCTCCAGCTCCCTGAATCCTGTTTCGCCTCGTTCAGTGAATAATTCTCCAACGGTTTTGTGAAAACGCTCTTCGATATACCAGTCCAGATCAACGAACGGTATATTCATTTGCCGGGCAAATGCTTTACCCAGCGTCGTTTTTCCGGCACCCATATAGCCGGTAAGGAAGATACGAACCATAAATGACTAATTTTGCTCACAAAATTAATCATTTAATGAAGAATGAAGAATGAAGAATGAAGAATTTTAGCCATTATGCCATCCAATTCTTCATTATTCATTCTTCATTCCCGATTTATTTAAAGATTCTCACCCGTTCTTCAAGCGGCTGAATTCTTTTTCACCCGGTTTGCCAATAGGAAGTCCGAACGGCATTTCCGCAATCAGATGCCAATGTTCCGGCAAGTTCCATGCACGGCGCACTTCTTCATCAATCAACGGGTTATAGTGTTGCAGCGATGCTCCGAAACCTACATCTTCGAGCATTACCCAGATAGCTAACTGGTGCATGGCAGAAGTCTGCAATGACCATCCCGGGAAATTCTCCTGATAAGACGGGAAAGCCTCCTGAAGCCCTTTCACTACTTTCTGATCCTCAAAAAACAATACAGTGCCGTACCCACAGGCAAACGAATGATCTATCTTCTCTTCTGTCTTGACAAAAGCTTCAGCCGGTACAATCTTCTTCAATGCGTCCTTCACAATCTGCCACAATTTCTTATGCGATTCTCCCAACAGGAGCACCACACGTGTAGTCTGCGAATTGAATGCTGACGGTACGTGACGCACGGTCATATTAACGATACATTCGATCTCCTGATCGGATATAGGTGACTGATTAGTAATTGAATAGTAAGTCCGACGTTGTTTCAAAGCTTCACTAAAAGATCTTTCCATCATAGATCCTTTCTTATATTATATTCTTAAAACTCTCTTTTTTTTTATAACAAGTACCCTACTAACTTGTTCAGTTAGAGAATATATTTGTACCTTCGCAGCGTCAATTCATTGACTATCTAAATTTATCGTCAGAAAAAATGGCAAAACAAAAATTTTATGTCGTATGGGAAGGCGTCACCACCCGGGATTTACACTTCCTGGACAGACTGCCAGCTTCAAATCAAAGGATACGAAGCTGCCAAATACAAATCATTCGATACGCGCGAAGAAGCGGAACGCGCGCTGACAATGTCTCCCTATGCTTATATCGGCAAAAACGCAAAGTCTAAATCAGGAGGTTCCAAACCTTCGTCGGATACTTTACCTTCTTGTGTGATCGACAATAGCCTGGCTGTCGATGCAGCCTGTAGCGGCAATCCGGGACCGATGGAGTATCGTGGAGTACACATTGCCAGCCGGCAGGAAATTTTTCATTTCGGCCCGATGAAAGGCACGAATAATATCGGCGAGTTTCTAGCCATCGTACACGGGTTGGCGTTGTTGAAGAAGCAAAGGTTTCGACATGCCTATTTACAGTGATAGCGCCAATGCGATCAGCTGGGTACGACAGAAGAAGTGCAAAACCAAGCTCCCCCGCACTCCGGAAACGGAAGAACTCTTTCTATTGATCGAACGGGCAGAAAAATGGTTGCAGGGAAATACGTATACTACTCGTATCCTGAAATGGGAAACGAAAGAATGGGGAGAAATTCCGGCCGACTTCGGCAGAAAATAAAAGAACATAAATTTCAATATAAGATAAAGATGAAAACATTGACTTCAAACAAAGCTTTCTGGCTGTTATTAGTCATTTGCGTAGTTACTATCCTGCCTTTCCTCGGTTTCGGAATACCACACGAAAGGTGAGCCTCGCGAAGCTATTGTTTCCTACTCCATGCTGGATAGCGGAAACTGGATCTTACCCAGAAACAACGGAGGAGAAATGGCTTACAAACCGCCTTTCTTCCATTGGAGCATCGCTGCTGTATCAGCAGTAGTGAACGGAGGGCAAGTCACAGAAATGACCTCCCGCCTGCCGTCCGCCATCGCCCTGATTGCCATGACTCTCTGCGGCTTTCTGTTCTTTGCCAAAAGAAAAGGAGTGCAACTGGCGTTATTGGCCGCCTTTATTACCCTGACTAATTTCGAATTACACCGGGCCGGAGCAAACTGCCGGGTGGATATGGTATTGACAGCGCTCACCGTTGGCGCTCTATATTGTCTCTACAAATGGTATGAGAAGGGACTCAAAGGTATTCCCTGGCTGGCCATTCTCCTGATGAGCTGCGGCACACTGACTAAAGGACCGGTAGGTACTATCATTCCATGCTTAGTTGTAGGCATATTCTTGTTACTCCGGGGTGTCAACTTCTTCAAGGCATTCCTGCTACTTTCCGCCTGGGCTATCCTTTCACTCATCCTGCCTATCTGCTGGTACGTAGCTGCTTACCAACAAGGTGGAGAAGAATTCATCGCATTAGTGATGGAGGAAAACCTCGGTCGCATGACCAATACCATGAGTTACAATTCATGCGTGAACCCCTGGCACTATAATTTCGTGACCTTGTTTGCCGGATACGTTCCCTGGACACTGTTAGTCGTACTTTCCCTGTTCAGCCTGACTTACCATAAATTCAATATCCAGCCAGCCGCCTGGTGGAAACGTTTCACTGCTTGGATAAAGAATATGGATCCGGTGGATTTATTCTCTTTCACCAGTATTGTCGTCATCTTCGTTTTCTACTGCATTCCGCAGAGCAAACGCAGCGTCTATCTGATGCCTATCTATCCTTTCATTGCTTATTTCCTTGCCAAATATCTATTTTATCTGGTCAAGAAGCAATCCAAAGTCATCAAGGTATACGGAAGTATTCTTGCAGTAATCAGCCTGCTACTGTTCACCTGCTTCATCGTATTAAAATGCGGACTCATCCCTGAAACTATTTTCCAGGGTCGTCACGCGCAGGACAATATTAATTTCATGCGTGCAATACAGAATATCAGCGGAGCAGGGGCCTTATTCCTGATTGCCATTCCTACCATTCTCGGTATCTACTGGTGGTTCTATCAACGGAAAAATGCATTGAACAACCGTTTCCTATACGCTCTCGTTGTGCTTACAATGGGATTATACCTTGCATTGGACGGTGCTTATCAGCCGGCAGCATTAAATTCGAAGTCGGTCAAATTCATCGCTACAGAAATAGAAAAGGTTGCGCCGGAAAGCGAAGGAACGATGTACGAATTCATTGAAGAAAGTCTGCATGCAGCAGGTGACCCCGTACATTACTTCGAACTCAATTTCTATCTGCATAATCGTCTCGACAACTTCTATGAGAAACGTCCTTCGGAAGGTTTCTTGTTGATCGGCACCAATGACGCAGAGAAATATCTTCCTGAATTTGAGAAAGAGGGGTATCAGTTCGAACAGGTTTACGAATCCCCTAAACGAGTGCTCCGGCAAATAGCCAAAGTATACAAGTTCGTTAAAAACCAACAGCCTGAAAAAACCGAAACTACTCCTATTGTTGAGTAAAAGGGACAGAATTTACCGTTTTTCCATGCTTCACAAGGAACTCTGCCGATTGGAGCATGGAAAAACTATATTCTTTTAAAGGCAAAAAGCGATCATCCATCGGAACGGCTTTCAATTTGCCATTGTCTATATGATAAGTAAATTCCTGCTGCGTCTCGTAATTATAAAGATACAATAACGTATCATTGCGTCCCACAATCATATTGTCGGCAGTATAAAACATACAGGGACGTTCTTCTTTCAGCAAATCCACTCCAAAATTATTCTGTAGATAATCAATATTCAACAGCCCTAATATCGTAGGCTGTATATCTACCTGACCGCCAAATGTAGTTTTCTCTTCCGGCTGAATACGGCTGGAGTAAATCATCAGTGGAATATGATTATAAGATTCCGGCAGTTCACATTCGGCGTCTCCCACCAGTTTGCCATGATCCCCTTCCAATACGAATATCGTATTATCAAACCAGGGCTGTTTACGCGCCTCTTCAAAAAACTGACGCAAAGCCCAATCCGCGTACTCAACAATCTGCGTCTCGGGTTCACTCGTTTTCGGATGGAAGAAAGGAGGTATCACATACGGCGGATGATTGCTGATGGACAGCAAAGTAGCAAGAAAGGCTCTCCGGTGGCAGCCCGCTGATTCAATACCGGAATTGCATAGTCATACAAGAAATCATCCTGCACTCCAAAGCTATTCACAACCTTATCAGCCGGATAGTCTTCTTGTGAAAACACTTCATCATAGCCGTTCGTCCGGAAGAAAGCGTTCATATTATCATACTGCCCTTCATGCGTCATAAAGAAAAGGTTGTAATAGCCGTTTTCTTTCAGTACGGTAGGCAGTCCCGAATAGCGGGGAATGACAGAGCCTTTCATGAGGTTTCGTTTCATCATCGCCGGGAAAGAATATAAGGTGGCATACAAACCATGATTCGTATGGATTCCTGCCGAATAGAAATTACGGAAACTAATAGAACGGGTATACAGACTATCCAGGAAAGGAGTCAGCGTCTCTGATTGCCCGAAATGCTTCATAAACTTGGCGGACATAGACTCCATCATAATCAAGACGACATTAGGACAGCGTTGTTGCACGCTATCCGCTTTTGCAGCATGCCTGTACACAGCCAACGGGGAAACATTCGCATCTCCCTGACGATTGAGCAGAGCTTGCGCCTTAGTTATGGCTTCCTGCTCATCCATCAGATGCAAGTATTTATTTTCAGGACGCATATCATCCATCACACTCGTCAACAGATTAAAAGTCGGACTTACTCCCAATTGATTCAGAAAAGCATCCTGACAGAAATATGCCGCACTTACTTTGATCGGGTTATAGCCTGTACGCCCCCGGATTCCAAAGATGCAGAGTCCGATCAGACAAGCTCCGACCAGAAGCACAACTCCTCTCTTCCAATAAGGGAACGAAGCGGAAATGGTAAGGCTACGACGATGGAAATAACGCGACAGATAGATAAGCCATACTATGAACCCGGCCAAGAAGAGCAGGAATAATCCGATGGACAAGTAATAGGCACTTTCCTCCCAATATCATTCCGGCAGTAGTTCCCGCATAACCGAACCATTCGAATATAGAAGAATTGATATGTTTAAAGAAATAGGCAAAATAAGGAATGTCTGACGCACTGATTAAATAAACCAATCCATAAAAGACACTGAAAAAGATTGTGAAGAAACGGAACAATGCTTTCCCATAGTAGTTGCAGACTCCACACACCACCGCAATTGCCAGCGGCAACAGAAGTATGTAACAACCGATCACATTATCAAACCAGACACCATGCACAAAAGCAAGCATCGGAAGTGTCTTATCCGACAAGGCTTCAGAGGTCAACTGATGATAAGATGAGATAAAAAGTACCAGGCGAAACAGTCCTGCGATCAGTAAAAGCCGAAACATGTATGGTAAGTATATATACAATAAGATTTAGAAAACGTTTCATAATAGCCTTTTCTTTTTATGAATTAAATGAAAGAGATTTAATAAAATTATTTTCTCCCTTTGTAGATATAAACGAAATGAAGAATCAGGAAATTGATAGGTACCACAATTATCATCACCAATATCGGCGCCAGAAGTTCGCCTGCCCCTATCCAAAGGAAGAGATTCAACAAACCAATCTCAAGCAGATAATTACTCAGATGACTAAAGCCAAAGCCGATCGCATTATGCGAGGATGGTCTGGAACGAAAGGTGAAGAAAGTAGTCAGGAAGTAGTTGCAGACAAATCCTACAGCATAACCAGCCGTAAAGGAGATATTGGCATTCGCAACCAACAAGACCAGGCAATATACGCCGTAATGAATGGCTGAAGATATAGTGCCGACAACTCCAAAACGAACAAATTGCCAGAACTTATCCCGCCAGTCCGGATGCCTGTCAAATATAGCTTTACTTATCTTGGTCATCGTATAGTACTTCTTCCACATTATAGAGCGGACGACGTTTTACTTCTTTATAGATTTTCCCAATATACAACCCGACAGCTCCTATGGATAATAAAACAACCCCGCCAACAAACCAGATAGACAACATCAAAGAGGCCCAGCCATGTTCCGCAGTACCCGAAATCAATGCGTAAAGAACATAGATTCCAATCAAAATACTGATAAAAACAAAGATAATTCCCAGATAAACAATACCGTAAATAGGCTTTACCGAGAAAGAGGTTATCCCGTCCAAAGCCAGGCTGAACATCTTTCTCACTGTATATTTGGAAGTTCCGGCTGTCCGTTCCCGAATCACATCATCTACCGTAGTAGAAGGAAAACCCAGCAATGGGATAATACCACGCAAATAGACATTACGTTCTTGATAATGAGACAGCTGTTCCAGTACTCTCCGGCTTAGAAAACGGAAATCCGCATGATTGTAGATTGTCTCCACTCCCATCCGGTGCTGTAATTTATAAAAAGCTGTTGCGGAAAGACGTTTCAGCATCGGATCTGCCTGGCGGGATACTTTCACCCCGTATACGACATCATATCCTTGTGTATAAGCATCGATCATCTCCTCAATCGCATTCAGATCATCCTGCAAATCGGCATCAATGGTAATAACGGCATCGCTCCAGTCTTTAGCGGTCATCATACCGGCCATGATGGCATACTGATGTCCTACGTTGCGAGCCAGGTTCATTCCTTTTATATATGGATTCGTCCGGTGCAGTTGTTTAATAATGCTCCATGTACGATCTTTACTGCCATCATTCACAAAGAGCACAAAACTGTCGGCACTGATCTTTTTTTTCGCCACCAAGTCATCAAACAAAGCTGTCAAACGGGTGGTTGACTCTTCCAACACTTCCTCCTCATTATAGCAGGGGGATACAATAGCCAATTTTATCATTTTTCGTCCGGTTTATTTAGTTCAGCCAGTTTTATCTGTGCAAATTCCGAGTAAGTCATAAAAGGATAGCCTTTTTCTTTCAGGTTGCGGATAAGCATATCCAAACGTTCCTCCATCCCTTTGCCGGAATGGTTACGGATGATAAAAGGCATTTTAAATTCAGGATGTTCACCCAACGGGTAGAATTCCCACGGGTGGAAATAAGTCACAAAATATCCGTCATGTTTCAATACCCGGTTTACCAGGCTTTGATAAAGCCACATCGGCAGATTATGACAAGACAGCCAAAATAGCGGGAAACGAATCCATGGAGTTACAGAAGCCGGGATTTGAAGTACTTGCCTGTCATAAAGCAGGTACGCGGCTCTGATAAATGCATATATCTTCCGGGGATAAATGCGGGATTCAGTGAGGAGTTGTACACATACCCCATTCGTTCAAGTTCTGTATCTGATACGGGAAACATACGCGGTTGGCGATAGCCTTCTATCGTTCTGCCGGTAAGACGTTCCCAAGATTTCTTTTGAACGGCTGACATCGGAAGCCTGCGGCTGCCAATGGTCACATCCATGCGCAGCAACTTCATGTCCTTCGTCCATAATGCGCCGCATCACCTCCGGCGCATTTTCTGCAAAATTGCTTGTACAAGAAGAAGGTAGCTTTCACCCCGTTTTTTTTCAGGCAGTCCAGTATCTTGTTCGTACCATAGACTGACACTTTCATTGCTTCATCCAGCGGAAAGTCTACGCCATGTTCACGAGGTACATCAAATTCTTCTGTATCAAAACTTAATAATATCATTGCATTATCAAAGAATTACAATTGCTGCATATCATGCAGGCGTTTGTAGTAGCCGTTTAATTCTATAAGTTCCTCATGCTTACCACGTTCTACAATTTCTCCTTCATATAACACGCAGATTTCATCTGCATTCTTAATAGTAGAAAGACGGTGGGCAATAGCAATCGTTGTACGTGTTTTCATCAAACGTTCCAACGCTTCCTGCACGAGACGTTCTGATTCGGTATCCAATGCAGAAGTAGCCTCATCGAGAATCAGAATCGGAGGGTTCTTCAGGATGGCACGGGCGATACTGATACGCTGGCGCTGACCACCGGACAATTTACCACCACGGTCACCGATATTCATGTTATATCCTTCCGGTTTCTCCATGATGAAATCATGTGCATTGGCAATCTTTGCTGCCTCTACCACTTGTTCCATTGTCGCATTCTCCACACCAAAAGCAATGTTATTGAAGAATGTATCATTAAACAGAATAGCTTCCTGGTTTACATTACCAATCAGACTACGCAAATCAGCAATACGTACATCACGAATACTTGTTCCGTCAATGGTAATATCACCTTCCTGCACATCGTGGTAACGCGGCAACAAATCGACTAATGTAGATTTACCGGATCCCGATTGACCAACCAGTGCGATTGTTTTTCCTTTGGGAACTGTCAGGTTTACATGCTTCAGTACCTCTCTTTTACCATCGTAGCTGAAAGAGATATCTTTAAATTCAATCTTGTCATTCAAACCTTTCAACGGTTTCGGATTCGGAATCTCCTTAATCTTATTCTCTGCCTTCAGGATTTTGTCCACACGTTCCATGGAAGCCAAACCTTTCGGAATGTTGTATCCTGCTTTAGCAAAGTCTTTCAACGGATTGATTACACTATATAAGATAACCATATAAAAGATGAATGTAGGAGCATCGATGGTTGCATTCTTTCCCAAAATCAATGTACCTCCAAACCACAATACAGCTACAATCAGAATCGTTCCTAAAAACTCACTCATCGGATGTGCTAATGCCTGACGTATAGCAACTTTATTCGAAGCATCACGCAATTCATTACTACATTTGGTAAAACGATTAATCATCTTATCTTCTGCAATAAAGGCTTTGATAATACGCAAACCTCCTAATGTTTCTTCCAATTGCGACATCGTATCACTCCATTTTGACTGTGCCTCCAATGACTGGCGTTTCAGTTTTCTTCCGACCGCTCCCATCAGCCAACCCATTCCCGGCAATACAACGATGGTAAAAAGGGTCAACTGCCAACTCGTTATAACCAAAGTGATAAAATAAAGAAGAATCAGAATCGGACTCTTCATCAACATATCCAACGAACTAGTAATGGAGTTTTCAACCTCTCCCACGTCACCACTCATACGAGCTATGATATCTCCCTTTCTTTCTTCAGAGAAAAAAAGACATTGGCAAGCGCATTACTTTTTGCATATACCATAATACGAATATCACGTACTACTCCCGTACGCAATGGAATCATTACAGCTGAAGAAGCAAAGTAACAACCGGTTTTAAACAATGTCATTATCATCAGGAACAATCCTAAAAAGATAAGGGCTATAGTAGGACCATTATCCATTATCATTTGATTGATATAATAATAAGAAGTTATTCTTGGCAACATCTGTCAAATCGCCACTACCCCATTCCATAAAATGGTATACTTTATCCGCTCCTTCTGTTTTAAACAGAATACTCAGAATAGGAATTAAGAAAGTAAATGAAAACACGTTGAATACAGCAGACAAAATATTCAGCAAAATAGCCCAGCCGATATACTTCTTATAAGGCGACACGAAACGTCGCATTAGTTGTAGAAATTCCTTCATTATTTACCATTAAAAAAGTTAAGACCGCAAAGATACAATAAAACTGATTAACAGGCAGTAGTTTCAGCTAATTATTAACGCGATTTATCGAAAAGCACGTTTCAACAAACAAAAAACGACTCAATAATTCTCTTTCAACCAAATACCCAAGAAACGATCATATATTTGACAAATTCCCATTTCCTGGGTCACAAAATCCTTTTCCAGCAGTCCTTTCAGCGCTGCCTGGACAGAACTGGCTGAAGCCAGTCTGTATTTTCTTATGAAAGCACCGGAAGTGACAGCTTTAGCTTTTCCCTCTTTAGTGATAGCAATCAGTAACTCCTTTTGTTTTTCCGGCAAACGAAAAAGAATTTCCGAATAAGTATATCTGAATGAATCAATGATCTGCCGAATAGCGCCTGGCACCATTTCAACTCTACAGACTCCCTGTTCCGAAGTCATGTCATAAAGCGTATTCAACACTTTTTGTATATACCATGTGACTCCCTCAAACTGTTGATAAATCACAATAATAGCATTTTCTTCTATTTCTTTGCCCGCACGCTTGAAATGAATACATGCAAAACGAATGTATTCTTCTAAAGGAATACTTTCCAAATGCATCATTGACACACTTTGATAAAAAGGTCTGGAAGGCGTCAAAAACATATTCCCCATCACATGTCGCTGGCTCCCGGCAAAAATGAAACGCGCATTATTACAATGCTGCACATAAGTCCGGAGAGTAGCCTCTACATTTTCTCTGCATACCCGGTAATCTGCTGAAATTCATCAATGGCAATCAAACAAGGCTTATCCGCTTGCTCTAAATACCGGAAAATTTCATCGAGCGTAGTAGCCGGAGCTTGTATATCTCCTAATCCCAAATTCAAAGAAGGCATACCATTCACATCAAAAGAGATACTGGCCTGCAAAGATTTCACACATTCCCAAAAACCATGCAAAGCTTTCTTCCCTATAGGTTTCAGTACTTCCAAAATCTCTTTACTAAGCGCAAATACCAAATCGCGCAATGACCGGCTGTCATATATATCAATAAAAAAGGTGTAATAGCCCTGCTTAATTTCAGGAAACTGAAAGCAATGACGGATCAGGCCCGTCTTTCCCATTCGTCGGGTAGAGACAAGAGCCAGATTATTCCCATTCATCACTTCGCGTACCAACTGTTCGCTTTCCTGCTGACGGTCACAAAAATAATCAGCAGACACATATCCACTTGTTATAAAAGGATTTCTTATCATAGTCTTCGTATATCTCACGTTATTACGCAAAGATAATTATTATAAAATAATAAAATGCACATCTCGTGCATTATTTCATCATCACCCTTGCCCAACAGCCACCACATGATAATAAACTCCGCGTGTTTTCCTGAACGACTTCACTCCAATCTTCTGCAAGATACGCCCGAAATAATTAACCTGTCCGGAAGAAATCTTCATTTTACTTGCCTTTTGTATCCGCTGAAGTATATCTGCAGCAAGTAACCATTCTCCCTCTTCTTCCTCTTCCGCTACCCGGTAATACACCTGGAACAACTGTTCGATTGCCGGCGACTGCTCAAACTCCCGGTTCGCCTCCGTCATAATAGCCTCTTCCTTCTCATCAAACCAGTAGCGTTCATTACTGCGCAGCAGTGCCATTGCCTGGGCATACAATTGCTCATAATCAATAGGGCGGACCACATCAATCACTCCAGTCACCTCAACACCGATAAAACGACGACTACCGGAAGTATCCGTCAGTAAATCTTTATGGTTGCTCGTACCTATAAAAGAGGCATACCGACGCAATTCCTCCACAGCCGAAGCATTCGGACGTCGTGTGTTGACAACGGGCTTTTGCAGAATATGTTTGAGGAAAGACTGCTGATTGATACCAATCTGATCGAACTCATCCATATTAATCAGTAAAAAACGATTCAAGTATAGCTCGGCATCCCGCTTCCGGCTGAAATCAATACTATCCGTATAATAAGCCTGCAAGCATGGAGGCAAAATCAACCGGCAGAATGTAGACTTACGATAAGCCTGTGGACCTATCAATATAGGAGAAGTGCTATTTGCATGATTCTTTCCCATTCCACGCCAATGCGCTATCATACTAAGAAACCAACGACGAAACAATTGCGCCCAATGAGGATGATCACAAGGAACTCGTTTGGCAAGATCGCCAATATGATCCTTACCATCCCAATGAGGAAGGTCATAAAGGAATTCCTCGATAGGCTGATAAACCGGCACATGATCCGAATTCAGGTAACGTACCACGTCTTTATCCCACAGCTTAAGCCCTTCATAATGTGCATTCATTGCAATACTTGCCATCAACCGTTTATCCACCGGATGAAAATAAAAATTAAAACTGTTCCGTTCGCGACATTCCACTTGTGATGTCAAGTGGTTGAAACGAAAATCATAACGCCGTTTCATAAACTCATCCATCTGCATGACAAATAATTGTTCCGGCAACAGACTACTTTTACTCGCAAATCCCTCACAAGTGCGGTATACATTCCGCACGGTTCCCCGAACCAATGTATCGTCCTTCGGCAAGCGATAATGGGCACGAGACCAGCGTACTGTGTCTTCCTCCGGAATACCGGCACGGAAACAATGTCCTGCTAGGTTAATCAACAGCGATTGTTTGTCCCCTTCCGGTTGATAATCAGTCTCTTCATCCAACGCACGTGCAAAAGCAGCTTCGAAAAGAACAGAAAGTGCATTACACTTTTCATATCCCGGCGCAAGCCGTTGCAACGGCGAAGTTTCCGTTTGTACCCGTTCGCGGTAAGTCACCTCACCCGGCATAGCCGCAGGCTGCTTCATATAAATAGGCATTGCTTCGGGATTAAAATACAAGTGCGGGTCAAAAGTTAAACGACAATATTGCTCCAACGAAGGTACTTTCAGCTCGATATCATAAGGAAGTTGTGGCTGATAAAATTTCACTGCCAACCGATAGGCATGCGCATGAAAAAGCTCCGCTTCTTCACTAGTTGTCGGCAAACGATCATTGGGATAAGTAAAGCGCACCCATACTTTCACAGACTTTCCGGAAGAACCGGTGAAAGCTAAGTAAGTCTGCGGAAGCTCCTTTACCCGTTCTTTCACCTCATCCGCTTCCATACGTCCGGACAAGTTGTTGACCTGAATCATCACAATTCCGTTGTATTCACTCATCGTCGTTATGCCGCCTTTGCGAAAAAAGGCGGCTGCAGGTATCAGCTTCGGTACTTTCTGTACATAGTCATTTTTATCACCCGGAAGCATAAAGGCAGGACTTCTCTCATTTTTGAGACGGGCTGTGTTTTGGTTTCCACTTTCATTTGCTCCACGAGCTGTTCAATTCTTAACGTACGCATAGTGTTCACCTTGCCATCGTCTCTTACCAGTGTTATTCTCATTACTCTATTTATTTGTCCTGCATGTGTTTTGTAGGGCGATTATTACGATACAAAT
>VOFG01003728.1_pt1 | contig 21187 bp, 29 predicted proteins | sample 5384171 | NCBI WGS metagenome assembly VOFG01 (sample SAMN12384726, study PRJNA508395) | human gut metagenome | isolation source: healthy gut F | host: Homo sapiens
TCAGTGTACTTCGTTCCAGTTACGTATTAACAAATATGATTATAATATGGAATTTGCTGATGCTTTCCATACGCAAAGTCGATAAAGTGGGAACTTTTATGTTTTTGATAAAGACGGGAAGTTTTTATTCAAACAGGCAGAAGAAGGTGGTTCGCTATCGATGGTAATTATCTTGATGGAGGTAGCACGCCGGTGGGGAGTATCGGTTGTAGCATGGCAGGTGCGTGATTCATACGATATTACTTCTGTTAATTCCAGGACTTACCATTACAGATTTGAAATTGCAGTTGAAGCGTGAGGAGTCTCTATTATTGACAAAGAATTGGAAACGCTTTGGTACATGGTGAGATTATCAATAAAAATTTACATATGAACAATTCATCAGACAGAGACTATTAATCTTATAAAAGATACAAAAGAGGGTGCGTTTTATTTTCCAGAGTTATGCGAATAACTCAAATTTAAGATGAATGATTATGATTATGAAATTCGCAGCCTAACGGGGATGATGATGTGTTGAGTTTCCGACCTTATCTATATGGAACAGTTGGATTCTTTTTTCTGCTTCGGTAGACTTGAACACAATGCGGCTGATGAAAGATAGAAAACTCGTCTGGTGATTACGGAAAAGTCGACGTCAAATAGAGGTATTTGATATCAACCTGATTGATTATCTTGCTATGACCAATGCGGAGGGTAAAAATCAGCACACAAGAATATCTGGATCGACAGAGCAACTATCATATTCTTTTTCTTGTCTGAATCATGGCTTGCAATGAAAAATTGTCATTAATGGATGGGTGCATCGCATTCAGGAAGAGAATCTAATAGAATGATCTAGAATAGTGGGAGAATTATTAGTGGGACAGGATAAATAGTAATATCAAGAGGAACCCCTTCGTTATTTATAAAGCTTCAATAATCGATCATGCTGTTTCTGCATGAAAACGATGCGTTGTGCTTCTCCGCTTTCAGAAATTAGAGTGGAGTGACGTTTTAAAGACAGAATCCAGTCACGTTGCATCTGACAGATATGCGGACTTTGTGAATCCATTGAATTGATAGAATATACCCGTAGCAGACTGATTCGATAATTTGCTTTTTCGATATAACTATAAGTAGCTTCAAAGTTTATGTTAGACAAATAGAAATATACCTTTCGGCCATTACTAAACTCTCCTTTACTTGACAGATGTTCGATAAGTGAAAGCAATTGGTGAAGTTCTTCTTTCAGATGACGTACATCCTCCGGTGTTATGAGATTCAGACTGGCAAAAATACTTGATTTCATTGACGAATGAATGAAAACTGTTAGTGTCCCAGATAAAAAAAGTTTTCGGGCATTGTTTCACACTTTCACTCAATCTTTTATGCGCCTGTTCTATTCGTTTTCTACACGCATATCCGATAAGGAATGGGGAGTTTTAATCTGCCCGTGCTGGTATAGCCACCGACAAAGGCGGAATTTGGATAAATATTCGTAAGAAGAATAAAGTGTGAAAGGCAAGAGGTTGGAGGCTGTGTATATCTCTGTACTACTATCTCCTTTCACATAGTCAAATATCTGTTGGTAACGATTGAGAATCTCATAATAATTCTCTAAATCGCATTAGGCGAATGGAGCAGGTTCAAATCAAAAAGTAACTTTATTGGAATGATGGCTACCAACAACCTGGTCGATAGAAATTCCTAATTTGGAAGATATAGTAGCTATTTCTTCGATAGAAAAAGAAACTTCACCCTCTTAGTCTGCGATAGACAGCTTTTTCCCATGAACAAGATATGCCGCCAGGACGCTGGCAAGGTTTTGTCCTTGCGGAACTCTTTCTTTCATAACTGCAATCAATTCATTCAAAATACCATTTTTTCATTGTTTGTTCTTCGTTTTAATATGAATAATATTCGTGATACATTTAATGCAAAATTAAAGTTTGTATTTGAAAGATTTGTGTGGAAAAACAGGTATAAGACAGGAGTGAATTTTCTGATTAAATAGAATAACAGATAGGTGACGGACATATAATGAAAAAAGTAGATAAGTATTTTATCTACTTTCATTTATTGTAATTATGGATTTTACATCTTTTTTTTTATCGAAAAGGAAGAACTCTATAGAGCATCAATGATTTCGCGCTGTTGATTAAAGAATTGGATGCGTTGCATCTCACCACTTTCTGAGATGAGTGTAGAGAATTTCTTTAATGACTGAATCCATTCTTTCAGACTTTGAAACATCTGAACGTCCTGTGTAGTGAGTGAATTAATGGAATAAACACGTATCAGACTAAGTTGTATGTGTACTTAGTCTCGAGATAACTGTAAGTCGCCTCGAAGTTGATTTTGTGACACATAAATATGCACATCATTACCAAAGTCTGTCTTTCCTTTTATAGCAAGCCTTCCAACTCATCTGTAAGTATCAGCAATTCTTCTTTCAGATTTTCTTCATTTCGTCTGAAATGAGATGTATGTGGAAAAATACTGTATATCATTGATAAGATGAAGAAAAACCATGCTGTCCCAAATGTAATCGGTAGAATGAATATGATGTCAAAATCCACAAAGTCCTTTTGGACATTGATTATCTTTTGAGGAATCTCCAGTTCCTTCGAAATGTTTGCACTTGAATATGTTCATTCTGATACATCCACTTGAAGAAACGGAACTTGGCCAGAAGTTCGTGCTTCAGATATAGTGTCTGCGGAATTACATTGGAGGCTGTACCTAATGAGGCATTCGGATCTTCTTCCAGCGTATGGAATAACTTGACGTGCTTGTTGAGGAAATCATAGTAAGCTTTCGAAGGGGTTGCCATGATCTACTACATTGATATCGAACATTGCATTGTTTGAAGCTAACTCCGGCAATTCTGTCCAGGGATATCCCCAGTTCTTTTGAAATAATGGCTGCTTCCTGAAATGTAAAGGGGACTTCGCCACGCAGCCTCCGGTAGATAGCTTCTTTGCCTATATAGAGAGTATCCATTAACATATCTGCCAGTTGTCCTTTTGGAGGGAACTTTTCTTTGGCCGCTTCTATCAGGTTTGTATTCGGTTCATTTGTTATCATAACAGTTTGAATAAGTTGTTTTTAGTATTATAAACATTGTCTCAGTGAGAGTTGTTTCGGAAACTGAAACTATTTAATTAATCTTTTTTCAAAAATATCCTTCTTTAAAATTGTATATTATGAGCAAATCGGTTACATTTGTGTCCATAAACAAAACGGAGAGAAGTTCTCTTTAGATAAACAATAGTAAAAATATATAATGAAAAGAATATTGGTTAGTGGCGGAGCCTGGATTCATTGGCTCGCATCTTTGTACCCGGCTTATAAACGAAGGTCATGACGTGATATGCCTTGATAATTTTTTTTACAGGATCAAAAGATAACATCATGCATTTGATGGATAATCATCATTTTGAGGTGGTACGACACGATGTCACTTACCCTTATTCTGCTGAAGTAGATGAGATTTATAATTTGGCTTGTCCGGCATCTCCTATCCATTATCAACATGACCCGATTCAGACTGCCAAAACATCTGTAATGGGAGCAATTAATATGTTGGGACTGGCAATGAGATTGGATGCTAAAATATTGCAGGCTTCTACCAGTGAGGTATATGGAGACCCAATTGTTCACCCGCAACCGGAAAGTTATTGGGGAAACGTGAATCCGGTAGGATACAGATCATGTTATGATGAAAGAAAAGCTGTGCGGAAACTTTGTTTATGGATTATCATCGTCAGAATAATGTGCGTGTGAAGATTATTCGTATATTCAATACGTATGGTCCACGGATGTTGCCGAATGACGGACGAGTCGTTTCTAATTTCATTTTACAAGCGCTACATAATGAAGATATTACTATTTATGGAGACGGGAAACAGACACGTAGTTTCCAATATATTGATGATTTGGTTGAAGGGATGATACGAATGATGAATACGGAAGATGAATTTACGGGACCTGTGAATCTTGGAAATCCAAATGAGTTTCCCGTATTGGAATTGGCAGAGAGAATAATTCGTATGACCAGTTCTTCTTCGAAATTGTATTTAAGCAGTTGCCGGATGATGATCCGAAACAACGTCAGCCGGATATCACACTGGCAAAAGAAAAACTCGGCTGGCAGCCTACTATTGAATTGGAAGACGGGCTGAAGTATATGATTGAATATTTTAAAACTGTCTGATGCATAAAAAATAAGATAATTATGAATATGGAAATAAATCCTTCTGAATATAAAGTCCTTATTGTGGACGATGTAATATCAAATGTCCTTTTGTTGAAGGTCCTTTTGACTAATGAGAAATTCAATATTGTAACTGCCGGTAACGGCACGCAAGCATTGGAACAGGTGAAGAAGGAAAAACCGGATTTGGTGTTGCTGGATGTAATGATGCCGGATATCAGTGGATTTGAAGTGGCTCAACAGATGAAGGCAGATCCGGAAATGTCTGAAATTCCTATTATTTTTCTGACTGCGCTGAATAGTACGGCGGACATCGTAAAAGGATTCCAAGTAGGAGGTAATGATTTTATTTCGAAACCTTTCAACAAAGTAAGAATTGATAATTCGTGTAACACATCAGATTTCGCTAGTGGCGGCTAAACGAATTATTGTTGCACAAACAGAGGAATTACGTAAGACAATTATGGGACGTGATAAACTCTATTCTGTGATTGCGCATGACCTACGTTCGCCAATGGGGTCTATCAAAATGGTACTGAATATGTTGATTCTGAACCTGCCGAGCGAAACAATCGGCGAGGAGATGTATGAGTTGCTTACAATGGCGAATCAAACTACTGAAGATGTATTTTCATTACTTGATAATCTGCTGAAATGGACGAAAAGCCAGATTGGCAAATTGAAGGTGGTTTATCAGGATATCAATATGGTAGAAGTTGTAGAGGGGTAAGTGAGATCTTTACAATGGTAGCCGGCTTGAAGAATATTAAGATTGTGCAGGATGTACCTGTTGCAGATGTAGCTGTTCGTGCTGATATTGATATGGTTAAAACGGTAATCCGTAACCTGATTAGTAATGCTATCAAGTTTAGCAATGAGGGGGCGGAAGTGGTGGTATCGTTGTCTGAGGAAGACGGTATGGCAATCGTTAGTGTGAAAGATAGCGGATGCGGCATTGATGAAGAAAATCAGAGGAAGTTGCTTCATACGGATACGCACTTTAGTACCTTCGGTACAAATAACGAAGAAGGTTCAGGACTCGGATTGTTGTTGTGTAAGGACTTTGTTATCAAGAATGGTGGTAAACTCTGGTTTACTTCAAAGAAGGGAGAGGGATCTACATTTAGTTTCTCAATTCCATTACTGGATAAATAGAATATAAAACGGTAATTTATAAATCATGAACGGTGAATGTTTTGTGCTTGTATGCAGCATTCACCGTTCATTTTTTTATTCAATCGTTATCATATTTATGCTCATCGTTTGCAGATTGCTTTGAAATCGCAGTAACTACACTTTTTAATATCTTCTGTTTGAGTGAAAGGTTCGTTTTCACTGAAAATCTCTTCTAATAATGTTTGTAATCGCTTGCGGAACTCGTCTTCGAAAAAGGTGAAGTTATTGACCGGTATCTTTGGCTGGCGGGGTTCTCCCATTTCTATAACAGGTGAGTAACTATCGGAAGCTGCCCGGTGAATATAGAGCAGGGCAGGAGCCACTTTCAATGTTTGTTGCCGGCACATAATGGAGGCATACAGGAAAGTTTGGAAGATATAGTTCGGACGTGTTTCCGAAGGGGTGAACAATTGTTCGATATTAGCCGGTGTCTTGGGGGTTCCTCCGGTTTTATAGTCAACAATCCGTAATGTGCTTTCTTTGGCATCCATGCGGTCTATGGTTCCGCCCAAGCGAACTGTGAAGGGACCTAGGTCAGTTTGAATAGTTATCTTTTTCGGAAACAGCTTGTTCCATAGCAAACCATTTCGAAAGGGGCATATTGGAGGTCATTGCGTAATAGTTGTCGCAGATAGGAGGTGATTACTTTGGAATTAATGAGTTGTACACCGTTATATTCCGGCTTTTTCTTCCGGCTTAACCTTGAAAAATTCTTCTTTGAAAGCCTGATCAACGTAACCTTGTAATTTAACATCGTTACGTAATAAGCGTTCAAGATCCTCTTTCTGTATCATTTGCCCATTGGATGTCAGTTCAGTATAGGCTAGTTCGGCAGAGCGGTGAAAGATTGTTCCGAATAACGCGGAGTCAATTTCCGCACTCACTTCTTCCGGTGTTTTTAATCCGGCTATATAGCGGAAGTAGAATCTCAAACGGCAGTCGAGATATGTATTGAGGGCTGAAGGAGAGAGAATGAGGGACTTAGGATTCGTAACGTCATAGATATGGTATAATCGTTCTAATATTTTCTGTGTTTTTGGTATTTCTATTTTTGGGGTACTTTGGGGAGATTGTCCGGCCTCTAAATATTTCACGAGTAATCTCATGAGGACCTTCTACTAATAATTGTAGCATGAAACGGGACTCCTCTCCGCGATCCAGGCCGTCGGAAGAGGTATTGTAGAGCAAGGTGATATTTTCTGCCCGCTGTATCAAGCGATAGAAATAGTATGCGTAGACTGCATTTTTGTGCTCAATAGTCGTCATGCCGAAGGCTTTCCGAAGGTTATAGGGAATAAAAGAAGATTCTCCACCGGTTTTAGGAAGTTGTCCTTCATTGAGCGAAAGCATTACAAGATTACGGAAGTCAAGGTTACGTGTTTCAAGTACTCCCATAACTTGCATTCCAATGGCAGGTTCTCCGTGGAAAGGTATATTGGAACGTGTCAGTACTTTACTGATTAATCTTTTCAGTGTATGGGTCTGTATATTTAATTCTCCACTTTCAATCAAACTATATAAACGGTTGATTTTCAAAAAGCTTTGAAAAAAAGAGATTCACGATATAGTTGGTTGAATATATCGTTGTATTCTCCTTCTTTACGGTATAGGGTAGAGATATCTTTGATAAGTCCGATAAGATAATCACATAGCTCCTTGATGCCGCTTCGGGGAGTGAAAAGATTAGCTAAAAACTCATCTTGTTTCAATTCCGAGGGAAGCGGATAGAAACGGTTGGTTTTTTTAAGTTCCCGTTCTATTATATCTGCTTTTGTCGATAATTGGCGGGTATATGGGTGCTTCAGTATAGCGGATACGGTTTCGTAGGTGAAACGTCCGGTAGCGGTACGGTAGCCGTTCGTTTGTAATTCCATAGCGGCATTAATAAAGCTGTATACCGGAGTTTGTGCCAACGGGAATCCCCATTGTGATGTTGACGTTCTTCACTTCTTGCGGGATAGAGTGGAGTACGGGGAAGCAACAAGGTTTCATTGCAAAGAACTACGGCATTTTCTTTTTCATTATCGGATGAGAAAGTAGTACGTATCCATTCGGGAAGGAAACGTGCTTGCGCATTCTCAGTAGAAGCGGAGATGTAACGTATCTTCTTCGGTTTCTTTAGGGAGTCAAAGTAGCTGGCAGGCAGTTCGTTCGGGAAATCTTTCAGGTTGCGGTTAATAAATTCTCCGGCCTCATGTTTTTTGATTTGTTGGGTATAGAAGATGTCATACTCCCAATAGAATATTGCTTTATCTGCTTTTGCAGTTTTTCGGAAGAATTCTTTTCTACTTTATTCAACACATTGAAGCCGACAAATATATATTTGTCGTATTTAAGTTGATCTGTATTAAGTTGTTCGATAACATTGCGATAAAGCATTCCTTCATAAGCAATGCCTAACTCAGTTAAGTTTTCCGGTAATGGTGATAGATTGTGCCTAACTTATCCCAAAGAGATATGAATTTCTCTTTGAGTTCCGTGCGGCGCTCAATGGAGAAATTCGGAAGAATTGTTGAATTGCTTCTTCCTGTTCTTTATCTAGAAATTCGTAGTCATCCATTAGACTTTTTTAAGTCTTGCAGATTGCTGAAGAGCTTATCTGCATCCACCAAATTTTGTCTACATCATCAAGTCACTGATTAACAGTTCTCCCCAAAAATAGAAGTCATCTAATGTCTCCTGACTTTCTGTTTCTTCCTTGAATACTTTGTAGAGTTCACAAACCAATCGAATCGGATCACCGGTTTTCTGTACAGATAGCTTCTGAAACAGATCACTGATACTCATAGCGGCAGGTGACCATATCGGTTGATCGGATTCTCCCGCCAGATATTCATTGAAGAACAGGTTGGCACGTTTGTTAGGGAAGATGAGTACTGTGCGAGAGAGGTCATTTCCTATTTTGGCATATAGGTCATGAGCTACTAATTGGAGAAATGATTGCATATTGATTAAATCGTTTTTCTAATTCATATTATTGTAATCGGAGTTCTGTCTTATACTTTTTCTATTTTTTCTTCATCTACATACCACAGGTATCCGGTAATATTCTTATAACCCATTTTCGTCAACAGTTGCATATATCCTTTCACTTGTTTATTGTATTTAGGATTTTCTTTACCAAACTTAAAATCAACCACAACAACCTGCCCGTCTTTCATCATTACACGGTCCGGGCGACGAGTTTGTAATATTCCTTTTTCCTTGTATATAATGGCACATTCATTAAACAGGGTCCATTCTCCGGAATACCAATTTTGTATTTCGGGAGATGAAAACGCTTTCTGTACAACTTCACGTACTGTATTTTCTTTTTCCTGGTCTCTAATAACTCCTTCAAAGATTAATCGTTCGATAGCCGGATCAATATCATTGGCTGTTTCAATGGCAGAAAACAGAGTATGCAACATACGTCCGCGATTGATAAAACGGTCGTCCGAATCTTCTTCTTCGATTCCTTGGATAAAGTCCGCAGAACGATTGGATTGCCGGAACTCGATGTCGTGCCGCATGGACTCCATTTGAATGGGCAATTTTTCTGCTTTTTGGGTTAATTTATTAGTGGAGGCTTTGACCTTTTCTTTTTCGGACGGACAGAGTTCTCCTTGCTCATAACAATCTTCTTCCCATTCGATTCCTTCTTTGAGGGCAACCATAGGAAGAGTATTTGCTAATAGTTCGGACATTGTTCCTTTTGCCCTTTTCTGCTCCAGATTATTAGATTTTTTCCTGCACGGGTGAAGGCAACATAGAGCAGATTCAGGTTATCCACCCAAAGTTGCAGGCGTTCGTTCAAGTAATCATCTCCGTAGATAGATTCCGCCATTTGTGTGGAATAATTAATAGGAAGAATATCTAAAGCATTGAATGGCGCTCCTTGAGGAGCACACCATACCAGTTGATTATTCGTTTCATTCTCTAATTTCCAGTCACAGAAAGGAAGAAGCACGGTATGAAATTCCAATCCTTTGATTTATGTATGGAAAAAATCGGATCCCTTCGATTTCTCCACTGGGAATTGTTTTGCTACACAAAGTTTCGTCCCAATAGCGAATGAATCCGTCGAGTTCAGAAGAATTATTTTGCAAATAATTTGTTACTGCATCAAAAAAAGCAAATAAATAAGCATCTTGTTCTTTGATGCGATTCATCTCGAACAAGCTGAATAATTCTTCCAATAACTCGTAGAGAGGCATTAACCGAAACTCTTTTATTTTATCAAGAAATGCCGTAGGAAGATAGCTTTCGGCGGGAAGAAGCAAGAGAGTATTCCAATCCAGTCCTTTCTGTAAACCTCATTCTGATAGGGATATGACAAGTTGGGCCCGTGCTATCTTGTTGTTTTTTCATCCGAGAGGTAACGAAGAGCATCCAGCATCATGCAGATAGCAAGGGAAGCGTCAAGACGGAAGGCTTCGTCTGACACTATTTTGTAATGCAGCTCCTTATCAAAGTAATCTGCGATGCGGGGAATACTTTTATTCTTTCGTACTAAAATAGTTATGTCGTTCAGGTGGATACCGGAAGCGAGCAGATGTTCGACTTCTTCTCCCAGGCTGATAAGTGTCTGTTCGGTATAGTCATGTTCTTCGCCCGGTTCGAGGAAAGAGGCTTTGACATAACCTTTTTGGGTGTTTAAGGGAGATTCTTGTACGACGTCTGCATATGCCTTTTTGCAGATCTTGACAATCTTTGTTGAGCTGTTTTTATAAACTCCATTCAAATAATCAGTAGCGGCCGTAAATATATGATTGTTAAACCGGATGATGTTCGTTTCACTTCTCCGGTTGGTTGCCAGTGTTTTGACGCGAATCGGGAAGTGGTCGATATGGTCATTTAACCCGTTGAGGATTCCCCAGTCGCCATTACGCCAACGGTAGATTGACTGTTTGACATCTCCTACAATCAAGCTGTCGGCTCCCTGGGATAATCCTTCGAGCAATAACAGTTTGAAATTACCCCATTGCATCCGGCTGGTATCCTGAAACTCGTCAATCATAACATTGCGGATGTTCGTTCCTATCTTTTCGAATACGAAAGAGGAATCACCGTCTTTTACTAATTGGTGGAGCAGGGCATTGGTGTCTGAGAGTAGGAACCGATTATTTTCATGGTTTAACTCGCGTACTTCTTCGTCGATATTGGCGAGAAGTTGTACTTTGTTGAGATGCTGCAAAGACAGTCGGCAACTATTCAGTAACAGGTTATTTTTTGATCGTAACTTTTCTGCATCTTCCAAAATCTGCATAAGGCTGGAATTGGCTAAAGCAATAATGTCTGCATAGCGTGGAGACGTTTCTGGCCCAGTTTTTGGCATCTTCCAGACACTTTTCTACTGTAACATTGCGAACATCGTTACCTAAAATACCGTTGTTGAGCTTACGGAAATAACTTCCGATTCCTCGTGAACCGTTTTTCAGATCGTCAGCAGTTAACGCATGTCCGTCTAATTCTCCTTCAAACTGATCATAGAATCCCTTCATTTGTTCCAAAATCTCAGTCTCCAGTGCTTTCAACTGTTTACGGTATTCTTTAATGGTATCCGGATTGCGTAGCCGATGACGGAGTCCTTCTCCTTTTCTATATATCCTTCATCGAATATATTACGGCCGAAATTCTTGACTTCGTCCGATACGTTCCAACGTTTGTCGTCTGCAATCCGCTCATTGATATAATCCAGTAGCCATGCGAGGACAGGAGAGGTGGGACCCAGTTTCTCAATCATACTGTCTACCGCTTCACTGAGTACTTCCGCATTGTTCAGTTCGATATTCAGGTTAGGGCTTAATTCCAGTTCGCGAGCCAGATTGCGCATAACAGACTGGAAAAAAGAATCTATTGTTTCTACCCGAAACCGACTGTAGTCGTGTAACATATAACCAAGGGCAATGCTTGCTGCTTCCCGTATTTCCTGCTCTGTTTTTCCCGTTTCTTCTTTGATACAGTTGAGATAGGCTTCGGATCCTTTGTCTCCTGTCTGAATACCGTACAGCTGACTAAGAATACGTTCTTTCATTTCTGCTGTCGCCTTATTAGTGAAGGTTACGGCAAGAATCTGACGATAGGCTCGCGGGTTTAGAATTAATAGTTTGATATATTCCACGGCCAGGGTAAATGTTTTACCTGAACCGGCGGAGGCTTTATAGACTAAGAGTTCACTCATTATTTAATGATTGGGTGTTATATAAGACAAAAATAATGAAAGTAGTAGAAGAAACGAAATAAAAACATGATAAAAAAGATTTTTCCTTAGTATATTTGTGCTGTTGACTATATCATCATTAGTAGACAGAGTGATAATAAAATAAAAAAATAGAGGAGAGGCGTTAGTAGTTTTCCTCTTTTAGTTGTATTATATATAAATGGATTAGATTTTTTTTTCATCTATATACTATGATTTATGCAGCAGAATAAAACAGTTTCTCAACAGAAAACTATCAACCCGGTTTACTGGGTGCCTACCGCTTACTTTGCAATGGGGCTTCCTCTTTATTGCTATTAATCTGGTTTCTGTATTTATGTTCAAGGATTTAGGAATTTCAGATACGCAAATAGCATTCTGGACTTCTCTTATTATGATGCCTTGGACACTGAAATTCCTGTGGAGTCCTTTTCTTGAGATGTATCGGACGAAAAAGTTTTTCGTATTAGTGACAGAGTTGTTGAGTGGGGTATTATTTGGGATAGTGGCTTTTCTTTATTTTTCGATTACTTTTTGCTATTAGCATTTCTACAATGGCTGTTATTGCTTTTTAGTGGGGCTACCCATGACATAGCTTGTGACGGTGTATATATGGCTGAACTGAATAAAGAAGAACAGGCAAAATATATTGGAGTGCAAGGTGCATTTTATAATGTTGCTAAGTTGGTAGCTAACGGAGGATTAGTTGCTATGGCGGGAGCACTGGCAGAATACTTTGGGGCAATAGAAGGGGCTTCTTTAGAAGCAAATAAAGGAGCATATTCTTATGCATGGATGATTATTTTTGCTGTGATTGCGGCAATAATGGTATTAATAGGTCTCTATCATATAAGGATGTTGCCGTCTAATCAGATACCGTCTACAACAAAAAAAGACGACCTCAGAGGTAGGGCGGGAGTTAGTAGCGGTAATTGCTAATTTCTTTACTAAAAGCATATTTTTTACTATATCTGCTTTATTATATTATATCGTTTGGCGGAAGGATTTATTATGAAGATAGCTCCACTTTTCTTACGTGCTTCAAGAGAAGTTGGCGGATTGGGATTGTCTTTAAAAGAGATAGGTACGTTAAATGGAGTTTTTGGTTCGGCAGCTTTTGTGCTCGGCTCTTTGCTGGCAGGTATCTATGTCTCTAAGTTCGGGTTAAAACGGACACTTTTTACACTTTGTTGTATTTTTAATCTTCCGTTTGTGGCCTATACTTTTCTGGCTGTAACTCAACCAACCAATGTTTATCTGATAGGAACCTGTATTACTATGGAATATTTTGGTTATGGTTTTGGCTTTGTCGGTTTGACACTGTTTATGATGCAACAGATAGCTCGGGGAAACATCAAATGTCGCATTATGCATTTGCATCCGGAATTATGAACTTGGGAGTAATGCTTCCGGGCATGGTTAGTGGCTATTTCAGTGATTTATTAGGATATCGGAATTTCTTCATCTATGTTTTGATTGCTACAATTCCGGCTTTTCTGATTACCTATTTTATACCATTCACTTATGATGATTCAAAAAATAAATAACATAAAAATTTAATGATTATGAGTAAGATTCAAATGCCTTGGGAAGACCGTCCGTCCGGATGTACAGACGTTATGTGGCGCTATTCACAAAATCCGGTTATAGGACGTTATCATATTCCCTCATCTAACAGTATTTTCAACAGTGCGGTCGTACCTTTTTAAGGAGGGGTTTGCAGGGGTATTCCGTTGTGATAATAAAGCTGTGCAGATGAATATCTTTACAGGATTCAGCAAAGACGGTATTCATTGGGATATCAGCCATGAACCTATAAAATTCAAGGCCGGTAATACAGAAATGATTGAATCGGAGTATAAATATGACCCTCGTGTCACATGGATTGAAGACCGTTATTGGATTACATGGTGCAACGGTTACCATGGTCCTACAATCGGTCTCGCTTATACTTTTGATTTTGAAGAGTTTTTTCAATGTGAGAATGCTTTCTTACCTTTCAATCGTAATGGCGTTCTTTTTCCGCAAAAGATAGGCGGCAAATATGCAATGTTGAGTCGTCCTAGTGATAACGGTCATACTCCGTTTGGTGATATATATATCAGTTTCAGTCCGGATATGAAATATTGGGGAGAGCATCGTTGCGTAATGAAAGTAACTCCATTCCCTGAAAGTGCATGGCAATGCACAAAGATCGGTGCAGGTTCTGTTCCTTTCCTGACAGATGAAGGCTGGTTACTCTTTTATCATGGGGTTATTACTACTTGTAATGGTTTCCGCTATGCGATGGGGGCTGCCATACTTGATAAAAATCATCCGGAAAAGGTACTTTATCGTACTCGCGAATACCTGCTTGGCCCTGCTGCTCTTATGAACTTCAAGGGGATGTCCCTAATGTGGTATTTCCTTGTGCAGCTTTACAGGACGGTGAACGTGTAGCCGTTTATTATGGTGCGGCGGATACCGTTGTGGGTATGGCTTTCGGATATATTCAGGAGATTATTGATTTTACTAAACGGACAAGTATCATTTAATAAGATATGAAACGTATTCTATTAACTTACACATTAGCTTTCATCCTTCTTCCCGTTTATGGGGGAGAGGGAGGAAGCTCCCCCTGCTGAGAAGAAAAGTCTTTTTGATAGATTATGTTGATCTTCTTTTATCGGGACAACAAATTTTGGCACTACCAATCCGGGAGCAATTTGCCCGAACGGGATGATGTCTGTGGTTCCTTTCAATGTAATGGGATCTTCAGAAAATAAATACGATAAAGATGCCCGCTGGTGGTCCACACCTTATGAGCATACCAACTGCTTCTTTACCGGATATGCTCATGTTAATTTAAGTGGAGTCGGATGTCCTGAATTAGGTTCTTTGTTGCTGATGCCTACTACCGGAGAGTTGAATGTAGACTATAAGGAGTATGGAAGTAAGTATAAGGATGAACAGGCTTCACCCGGTTATTATTCCAACTATCTGACAAAGTATAATGTAAAAACAGAGGTTTCGGCTACTCCACGTACAAGTATCGCCCGTTTTACTTTCCCTAAAGGTAAGAGCCATATACTACTAAATCTGGGAGAGGGACTGACAAATGAAAGTGGTGCTATGCTTCGCCGTGTAAGCGATTGCGAAGTTGAGGGAATGAAGCTGCTTGGTACATTCTGTTATAATCCTCAAGCTGTATTTCCTATTTATTTTGTGATGCGGGTAAAGAAAACACCTGTAACAACAGGGTATTGGAAGAAACAGAGACCTATGACTGGTGTAGAGGCAGAATGGGATCCGGACCAGGGAAAATATAAACTTTATACCCGCTATGGAAAAGAGATAGCAGGAGATGATGTTGGTACTTATTTTTCGTTCGATACGGAGGAAGGCGAACAGGTAGAAGTGCAAATGGGCGTTTCGTTTGTCAGTATAGAGAATGCCCGGCTGAATCTGGATCGTGAACAGGAGGGTAGGAACTTTGAACAGATTCATGCAGAGGCTCGGGCAAAATGGAATGACGATTTGTCGAGAATTACTGTAGAAGGAGGTACTGATGCTCAGAAGACTGTTTTCTATACGGCACTATATCATTTGCTGATTCATCCGAATATATTACAGGATGTCAACGGAGAATATCCGGCAATGGAGAGTGATAAGATTATGACGACAAAGGGAGACCGCTATACAGTGTTTTTTCCCTCTGGGATACCTATCGCAATGTTCATCAGTTGCTGACACTGGTCTATCCGGAACGCCAAATGGAAATGGTACGTACTATGCTTGATATGTATCGGGAACATGGGTGGCTGCCCAAATGGGAATTGTATGGAAGAGAGACTCTTACGATGGAAGGTGATCCAAGTATCCCAGTGATTGTGGATACATGGATGAAAGGATTGCGTGACTTTGACGTAGATCTGGCTTATGAAGCTATGTACAAGTCGGCTACATTGCCGGGAGCAAAGAATCTGATGCGTCCGGATAATGATGATTATATGTCCAAAGGCTATGTACCGCTTCGTGAGCAGTATGATAACTCGGTATCTCATGCATTGGAATATTATATTGCAGATTTTGCGTTGTCCTCGCTTTGCGGAAGCTTTGGGAAAGAAAAAAGGATGCGGAAATGTTTTTATAAACGTTCTTTAGGTTATAAGCATTATTATAGCAAAGAGTTCGGTACTTTCCGTCCGATTCTTCCTGACGGCACTTTTACAGTCCGTTTAATCCCAGACAAGGGAGAGAATTTTGAACCGAATCCCGGTTTCCATGAAGGTAGTGCATGGAATTATTCATTCTATGTGCCACATGATGTTTATGGACTTGCCAAGTTAATGGGAGGAAAGAACCCTTTATCAAAAAACTGCAAATGGTTTTTGACGAAGGTCTTTATGACCCGGCCAATGAACCGGATATTGCCTATGCTCATTTATTCTCTTATTTTAGAGGAGAGGAATGGCGCACGCAGAAAGAAACACAACGGCTGTTGGATAAGTACTTTACAACGAAGCCGAATGGTATTCCCGGTAATGATGATACAGGGACAATGTCTGCATGGGCTATTTTAAATATGATTGGTTTTTATCCCGATTGTCCCGGATTGCCGGAATATACATTAACGACTCCTGTATTCAATAAAGTGACTATTCGTTTAGATCCGAAATGGTATAAGGAAAAAGAATTAGTGATAGAAAGCAATCGTACTCAACCGGGAACTTTATATATTAACAAGGTGTTATTGAACGGAAAGAAATTCAATCAATACCGTATCACGCATGATGAACTGGTTCATAGTCAACGTATATTATTTGATTTAAAGTAACACACAGTGTTTCATAGGTATCGTTTTTGGGTTGACAAGGCTGTCGGACTTTTCAGGGTTCGGCAGCCCATTTTTTATTACATTTATATTGATTGTTGTTCCCGATAAAAAAGAGTGACGGTATGTGTCGGGTATAGTGTCTCTATATAGCTGGAACAGCGTCACTATCGGTTCGTTGTCGATAATCCCGGGATAAAAGTTCCTAATCCCTGGAGTAATCAGTGGAATGCTGCAAGGCGAATAGTAATTTGCGATAATTATATGTTTCCAACCGACTTTTTTCTCCGGAATTTGTTTTCTTTGTAGAAAATGGACTTATTATGGGAAAACAGAAAGTAGCATTAGTCCTTTCTATGGGTGGCGCGTGGTATTGCGCATATTGGAGTCATTGAAGAATTGTTACGTCATAATTTCGAGATAACTTCTATTGCCGGAAGCTCAATGGGAGCAATGGTGGGAGCGATGTATGCTTCGGGAAAACTGGAAGAATGCAAAGAATGGCTGTATAGTTGGGATAAGCGCAAGATGTGGGAACTGGCGGATCTGACATTAAGTCGGGACGGACTGGTGAAAGGAGATCGCTTCATCAAAGAGTTAAAGGAGATAATCCCCGATATGAACATCGAGGACTTACCGATTCCTTATGTTGCCATGGCCACCAATATTGTTTGTGATCAGGAGGTGAGATTCGATAGTGGCAGCTTACATGAGGCTATCCGCGCATCCATTTCCATACCAATGCTTTTCCGCCCTTTGCGGAAAGACGGCATGGTATTGATTGACGGGGGGATCTTGAATCCCCTCCCGCTCAATCATGTACATCGCACCGAAGGAGATATTTTGATAGCAGTCGATGTGAATGCACCGGTTGATTGCGGAAAGAAAAGAAGATGAGTCCTTATAATCTGTTGACAGAATCTTCAAGAATGATGATGCAACAAATTACTCGTTATCAGGTAGAACGTTGTCAGCCGGATATCTTAATTCAGATGTCCGGCAATGCTTATGATATGTTGGAGTTTCATCATGCAGAGTCCATTGTAGCGACGGGGGATTGAGATTACTCGAAATGCATTAGATCGCATTGGCGTGACATCCAAGAAGGATAGACTTATTCCACATAAATCATCTTTTTCGTCATTCCTCCGTCAATGGTTATGTTCTCTCCGTTGATGAAGTCATTGTTTTCCTCGCAAAGAAATAAGCACATACGGGCAATGTCTTCCGGTTTGCCCACTCGCCGGGAAGGGTGTTGTGAATGGTCTTCCGGGCGGAGCTGGTTGTAGTCATGTGTCTGTATCCACCCCGGTGCAATAGAGTTTACCGTAATGTGCCATTCGGATAATGATGAGGCTAATGCATGGGTTAAAGAATAGATACCACCTTTTTGAGGCGGCATAACCTTCACTTCCGGGCTCGCTCATCAGATAACGGGTGGAACAGATATTGATAATTCTTCCGTAAGGATTGGGAAAGGAAAGGGCTTTACGATGAATGGCAAGTAACCGTGAAGTAATAAATACAGGACGAAGATTGACGGAAAGAATCTTGTCGAAATCCTCTATACTTGTTTCCGTGATAGGAGAAAAGTTGCTAATGCCTACATTATTAATAATGATATCAAGATCCCCATTCCTTCAGAATTTGCAGGACACAATTCTCCAACGACTCTTTATTGCTTACATCAACCTTGTGGAATATGCTTCCTGTTTCTTTTGCAGTTTGTTGACCGGATGCATCATTCGTATCACAGAAAGCGACCAGGCAATCCGCTTGAGAAAATGCTTCTACTATTGCTTTTGCCTATTCCTTCCGCTCCGCCTGTTATAAATACTCTTCTTTTTCCGTCTGTTTGCATCGGAAGGTATCTTGTCAGCTTGTCCCGTTCTCACCTGATGCGTTGTTCCGGTTTTCTTTTTTTACCATACTTCTGTGCTTGTTTCCAAGCAGCTTTTCTGGCTTCATATTGTTCCTGCTGTCTTTCTATATAATTATCTGCCATGATTTCTTTTTTACTGGCAAATGTAAAATATAAAAAGGATAAATGCAAAAGAATCGCCCGCTCCTTTTGTCCAAACGAGCGGGTGATTCTATTCCTACCATGGCCCCTAAACGGCCGTTTCCCAATGGTAATGCTTCGGTCCATACTTGTGCCGGGCGATCGTACCAGAGTTTATATTCTTGCACAGATGGTTGCTTTTCTTGTGCATGAATACTACAGGCAATAAGGTGTAGAAATAATTAAAAGTTATCGGGCATAAAACGAATTTCAATATCCGGCTGAAAAGGACTTGCTATGCATAAGTGAAAATACGTTGGAAGTGTAAATACAATAATGTGTACTTATCTATTCATTATAAACAAATAACTAAAATGTATAGTTTAATTATTGGACCATTATTGTTCCGCATTGATCCGGAAGGTTGGCAAAGTTATATTCGTTCTTTTCTTGTAAATTGAAATATACTTCTTATATTTGTCGTTAGAACATTTAACGAAAACAATTATGAAAAGTTTAAAGGTTACATCTATGTTGGCAGTACTGATGTTCTTGTTTATAACAGGAATGCAGGCACAGACCGTAACTCCCAGTAAGAAGTATATTACAAAGGAGTTGAATAACGTAAGCAATTTTAGCTCAATCAAGGTGCTAGGCAGTACTGATGTTGAATATCGACAGAGTAGTGGCTCTAAAACAGAGATTTCTATATATGGTTCGGACAATTTGGTCGATTTGCTGGAAGTGTCTACTGCGAATGGAGTGTTGCAGGTGAATATCAAGAAGGGGGTTAAGATTCTTAGTGGAGAACGTCGTTTGAAAGTGATTGCTTCTTCTCCTTCATTAGATGAAGTAGATATTAAAGGTTCGGCAGATGTATATCTGAAGGGTACTATTAAAAGGTGCTGATTTGACTCTGAACATAACCGGTTCCGGAGATATTGAAGCGGAGAATCTGCAATATACTAATCTTTCTGCTTATATAAAAGGGAGTGGAGATATCGATGTGAAAAATGTGAAGGGCACTACTGTAAAAACGATAGTCAGCGGTTCGGGAGATGTGAATATCAAAGGCACTGCGAAATGGGCTGCATTGACTGTAAACGGCTCCGGTGACATCAGTGCTGATAAGTTGGCGGCTACTGAAGTGATTGCCACTGTTTCAGGTTCCGGCGATATCTCTTGTTATGCTTCTAAACAGTTGGATGCAAAAAGTTAGCGGTAGTGGAGATATTGAATATAAAAGGAAGTCCATCTATTCTAAATAAACAAGGCAGGAAAGATTCTATTTCCAGAAAATAGAATTCTCGATTATAATAGGATGCGGGTAAATATGCGTGATGTATTGCATATTTGCCCGTTTTTGTTTTGTACCTGTATGCTTTCTATTGATTAATTTCATAGTAAAAATATATATTATTGTATGTAAATCGGATAAAAATGTAGCTTTACATTTACATTTGCTTATATTAGAGTAATAAATGAAAATGTTACCATTTTAGATAGAAAACACCCTTTGTTTTTGTCAGAAACCACCTCGTAAACCGGTATCGAAAAGTTTATACTTGCATCGGATTTTAATACGTCAAAGAATCATCAGACGTGTTTTACTGAAAGTGTAAAATATTAATTAAATTAATCTGATATTAGTATGAATGATTGTTTCCTGAATTTATTATTTAGTTTTCAGCTTTTACTTCCTTTAAAGGATGGAGCAGATTTTGTGGGCAGTAAACAGACTATTGATGTAATTTTGTCTGATTTGTCTCTGCTTGATATGTAATTCCCGTAGGGGACTTGGTATTGGACTATTTATTTGCCTACTTGCCTATCTTGCGGCAGAGTATAATGTCCGGTTTCAATCTCATGAAAAATATAAGATTGCAATGAATATGCTTCATTCGATACATACACCCTTGACATTATTACGAAATCAGTTGGAAGATATTAAAAACTGCTAGTCTGTCTGAACCGGTTTCTCTGAAAATAGAGGAAGTCTTGAAATATGCTGAACGTATAATAGACTGTAATCAGAATGTTATGACGCTTGATAAGATTGAAGGTAGTATTAAGCCTAAGACAGCTACTGTCGATTTTGAACTTTCCACTTATATCACTTCCATTGTTAATCAATGTCGGCCATACGCAAACATCCGTCAAGTGAAATTGAAGGTCAACGAATGTTCGGATTGCGTCAGTTGCAGGATAAATGAGAACATAATGACAGCCGCACTTCAGTATCTTTTATACAAGATAATCTTGATAACAAATTCGGGTTGTTGCATATCAATTAGCGTAACGCATACAATGGATGCATGGGAATTACATATCAGCAATAATACCGTAACGGAGAATAAAGCTGAAAGTTTATTTTCCTTTATTTCCGCTCTGTTTCCTGTATATGGATATAGTGGTTTGAGGACTGTCAGAAAAATCATTCGTTTGCATGGAGGGAAAATGATTGGCTACGGACACGGCAAATTCGCCACTTTCAGGATTGTTATCCCGACGGACTGTCATTGCCAGAATCAAAATGTCCCGTTATAAAATCCTCTCGAATTCATAAGGATGAAAAACAAGATTTGAAAGCAAAGGATGCTCCTCATATCTTATTAGTAATGAAGGATAAACCGTTCAGTGATTATTTGAGAAAGTCTTTGTCGAGATACTATCAGATTTCCATTCTTGAAGATCTGATTTGATAATACATACTATCATCCGGCAAATTCCTGACACAATCATTATTGATGATAATGTAAACGGCATAAGTGGCGATTCGCTCTGTTTTCAAGTTAAAGCAGATAAAACAATGGGAGA
>VOFG01004063.1_pt1 | contig 21183 bp, 35 predicted proteins | sample 5384171 | NCBI WGS metagenome assembly VOFG01 (sample SAMN12384726, study PRJNA508395) | human gut metagenome | isolation source: healthy gut F | host: Homo sapiens
CCGAGCAGACCAAGAATCTGAAAGCGACTGTGGATTATGTACTTGAAGCGCAGTACAGATAAGGACCATAAAGATCGACTGCAACAGTACAGGTGCTGAGCCGAGTACATTGAGTACAGCAGGAGTGGAAGATAAGACTTATACGGGCTGGAAACTGAAGGAAACCAGATTAATGGAAAGAAAGTGGGATGAGCTTCCGGCTACCGTAAAACGACAAATCTGCGATTGTATATTATTAGGAAGTAGATGGTGGCAGACCAAGAATCTGAAAGTTAACTGTGGATTTGTACTTGGAAGCACAGTACAGATATGACCATAAAGATCTGACTGCAACGGTACACAGGTACTGAGCCGAGTACACTGAGTACAGCAGGAGTGGAAGAGAAGAGCTATACAGGCTGAAACTGAAGGAAATCCAGGTTAATGGAAAGAAAGTGATGAACTTCCGGCTACCGTAAACGACAAATCTGCAATCGTATATTATTATGAAGTAGACGCCGAGACCAAGGATCTGAAAAAGCACCGTGATTACGTACTTGGAAGCACAGTACAGGATAAAGGACCATAAAGATCTGACTGCAACGGTACAGGTACTGGAGCCGAGTACGCTGAGTACAGCAGGAGTGGAAGAAAAGACCTATACAGGTTGGAAACTGAAGGAAATCCAGGTCAATGGAAAGAAAGTGGATGAGCTTCCGGCTACCGTAAGCGACAAATCTGCAATCGTATATTATTACGAAGTAGATGCCGAGCAGACCAAGAATCTGAAAGCAACTGTGGATTATGTACTTGGAAGCACAGTACAGCATAAGGATCATAAAAGATCTGACTGCAACGGTACAGGTACTGGAGCCGAGTACACTGAGTACAGCAGGAGTGGAAGAGAAGAGTTATACAGGCTGGAAACTGAAGGAAATCCAGGTCAATGGGAAAGAAAGTGGATGAGCTTCCGGCTACCGTAAGCGACAAATCTGTAATCGTATACTATTACGAAGTAGATGCCGAGCAGACCAAGAATCTGAAAGCAACTGTGGATTATGTACTTGGGAAGCACAGTACAGGATAAGGACCATAAAGATCTGACTGCAACGGTACAGGTACTGGAGCTGAGTACACTGAGTACAGCAGGAGTGGAAGAAAAAGACCTATACAGGCTGGAAACTGAAGGAAATCCAGGTCAATGGAAAGAAAGTGGATGAACTTCCGACCACCGTCAGCGACAAATCTGCAATCGTATATTATTATGAAGTAGATGCCGAGCAGACCAAGGATCTGAAAGCAACTGTGGATTACGTACTTGGAAGCACAGTGCAGGATAAGGATCATAAAGATCTGACTGCAACGGTACAGGTACTGGAACCGAGTACACTGAGTACAGCAGGAGTGGAAGAGAAGAGCTATACAGGCTGGAAACTGAAGGAAATCCAGATCAATGGAAAGAAAGTGGATGAACTTCCGGACTGTAAACGACAAATCTGCAATCGTATATTATTATGAAGTAGATGCCGAGCAGACCAGGATCTGAAAGCAACTGTGGATTACGTACTTGGAACTGAAGTGCAGAGCAAGGATCATAAGGATCTGACCGCAACGGTACAGGTGCTGGAGCCGAGTACACTGAGTACGGCAGGAGTGGAAGAGAAGAACTATGCGGGCTGGAATTTGAAAAGAAATTGTAATTAATGGTACTAAGATAAATGAACTTCCGTCTACTGTAGAAGATGGAACAGTTATTGTTTACTATTATGAAGCAAGTACAACAACACGTTACACCGTAGAAGTTTACTACGAGTATGAAGGCAAGTATTCATCCGTTCGAGTAAGACCGAGACTCTGGCTGGCACAACCGATACACAGGCAATCGTAGCAGCAGAGACTTATCTGCCGACCAGCGGCTATGTATTCGATCAGAATGCAGCCAATGTACTGAGCGGTACAATCGCTGGTGACAACAGCCTGGTACTGAAGGTTTACTACAAACAGGTATTTAAGGCAACTTATGCACCTGGTGATCATGGTTCCTTCAAGTCTCAGACCTACACCGTGTCTTACGGAGATCAGACTCCGGGATTCAGTGGTGACAAGACTGCAAATGGCAACTACAGATTCACTGGTTGGGATAAGACCATCGAATCCAAAGTAACTGGTGACATTGTTTACACCGCACAGTGGGCTGCCAACAGTAATGGCGGCGGCAATGGCGGCGGAGGTGGCGGAAGCTCCTCTGGTGGTGGCGGCGGAAGTTCTTCTGGACCCGAGAGACAACGGTTCTACACCGTCCGGCGGCCCGGGAGCAACAACCGTAACCATTGACCCGGATGCAGTTCCGTTAGCAAATCTGCCGAACGAAGATGGAGCAGCTGATCTGCTTGTGATCGACGATGAGGACGTTCCGTTAGCGGCACTTCCGAAGACCGGTCAGAGGAGGAGCAAGCGGGACTGGTACTCTTCCTGTCAGCATGATGCTCGCAGCATTCGTGGCAGTCAGCAAGAAACGCGAAGACGATAAGTAATGGAATCGTTTTCAGCCATAAGAAGTACAGAGAAAGCGCCTGGGGGCGAAATGCTCCCGGCGCTTTTCTCTGGTATCTAAAGTTTGTCGAGCCGTTTTCATTGCAATACCTCTTAAAGTTTGTTATCCTGTATTTATGGAAAAGCTTGATTAAAACTATGAAAGGGGGTCAGACTGATGGGAAGATTTGTGAATCCGGATAATAGCGCATTTCAGGTTGCCTTGAATTCAGAATTTACGTGGACAAAACTGGTCTGCTGGAATATACGAATGAAGTTCTTGATACCACGGATGCCTATATTTGCAACAGCCGCCCGCGCAGATTTGGTAAAATCTTATACGGCCAATATGCTTGCAGCGTATTATAGTAAGGGCTGCGATTCTGAGAATATGTTTTCCGGGCTGCAAATTGGCAGAAGCAGGGATTTTAAAACGCATTTGAATCAGTATGATGTCATTCATATTGATATCCAGTGGTTTTTGACAAATTGTGAAACACCGGAACAGATGGTAGCTTTTATTACAAAAATCGGTTTTGGATGAATTGCGGAATTGTATTCCGATGCATTGCCACCAGAAGTTATGACTTTACCGGATGGGCTTTCACGGATTAAAAACGCAACTGGGCAAAAATTTATTATCATAGTAGATGAATGGGATGTTTTAATCCGTGATGCTTCTGCAAACAAAAAAGGTGCAGGAGGGTTATATCAATTTCCTTCGGGGAATGTTTAAGGAACGGAGCCTCACAAAGTATATTCAGCTTGCGTTTCTGGACAGGAATTTTACCTGTGAAAAAGAAATATCGCAGTCCGCGCTGAATAATTTCAAGTTGTATTCCATGGTAGGAGCAGGACCGCTTGCCTCTTTATATAGGTTTTACAGAGGAAGAGGTAAAAACGCCTGTGAACAGTATCATCGTGATTTTGAAGAAGTGAAGCGCTGGTATGACGGCTATCAGCTGGGGAAATTATCATGTGTACAATCCGAATGCAGTGGTCAGCCTGATGGCGGATGGAGAATTTCAGAGCTATTGGTCTGGTACTGCCTCTTATGATGGAATTGTGCCTCTCATCAATATGGATTTTGATGGTCTGAAACCGCAATGATCGAAATGTTGTCTGGCACGAGTGTGGAAGTAGATGTCGGATCTTTCCAAAACGATATTGTCAGTATTGATAATAAAGATGATGTGCTTACCTATTTGATTCATCTGGGGTATCTGGCATATCTGAATTATTCAGGTCGGCAACCTTTGTACCGAACGAGGAAATACGTCAGGAACTGATTCGGGCGACCAGAAGGAGGAAATGGAATGAATTGCTGGCATTTCAGCAGGAGTCGGAAAATCTGTTAGATGCAACACTTGATATGGATGGAGATGCGGTAGCGGGGAAGCAATTGAGAAGATTCATAGTGAATATACATCGACGGTTCAGTACAATGATGAGAACTCCCTCAGCAGTGTATTGGCCATTGCGTATCTGAACTCCATGCAGTATTATTTTAAACCAGTCAGGGAATTGCCGACAGGCCGTGGGTTTTGCTGATTTTGTGTTTATTCCGAAGCCAGAATATAAGAATGATTATCCGGCATTGATTGTTGAATTGAAGTGGAATCAAAATGCGACAACAGCACTTCAGCAGATGAAAACCAGAAAATATCCGAGTCAGTCCGTCACTATACGGGAGATATTTTGCTGGTTGGAATTAATTATGACAAAAGAGCAAGCTACATCAGTGTATCATAGAGCGGTATAAAAAACGAGATGATAATTAAGAAAATCGTTTTCAACCATAAGTAATACAGCGAAAGCGCCTGGGAACGAAATGCTCCCGGCGCTTTTCTGGTATATATATTTTGTCGAACAATTTACATTGCAGGACTATTTGTAATGTGCTATTATGAAGTCAAGTAGGTTTTCTATTTTATCTAATTATTCTATTTATCATTAGCCGGTATGGCGTCAGAAGACTCTATGCTTATTTTCACAACATACAATCGTAGATTATACAGAGGGGGAATTTTTTGTTGCAGGACAGAAAAAGTTACTTATTTGGAGCCGGAGGTAACGTTTACTCTTGGCAGTTATGTGGCGGAATATATGGAACGCTATTCTGCGGAACACCGTAGAGGAAAAACAGAAGATTGGAGTTTCGGAAAACGAACTTGCGGAATATGATGAGTTTGCTGATACTTTGCCCAGAGCAGATGAATTTGGCTCAATATGCATTGGGGCGGCTGGGAGCGGCATATAAAGACCGGGTATTCCGTATGCGTTTCTGAAAGACCGGAGAGTTGCTCTGGAAGTTTACAATGCGATGAACAACAGCAATTACACGAATCCGGATGAGTTGAGTTTACGACACTGGAAAATGCAGTATATGGGCATGAAGAATGACGTGTCATTTATCATTGATTCCCAGCTGGTTTTGTACGAGCATCAGTCAACGATTAATTATAATATGCCACTCAGAGATTTATTGTATGTAGCTTGCATTTATGCCAGTTTGGTGAAAAATAAAATATTTATGGAAGCGCACGGATTCCATTACCGGAACCAAAATTTATTGTGTTCTACAATGGAACTAAAAAGATGGAAGAACAAAGTGTATATCATTTGTCAGATGCGTATAAAAAAGAAGACCGGTGACATAGCATTGGATTTGATTGTGCAGGTAATTAACATCAATACAGGGTTCAATGAAGAATTGAAGACAAAAAGCCCGACACTGTGCCAGTATATGCAGTTTGTGGACTGCGTGAGAAATTACCAGAAGTCATATCCATTGGAGGAGGCATTGGAATATGCAATAGATGATTGCATTCGGAATCAGATATTGACGGATTTTTTGAGGAAGAATAGAGCGGAGGTGTTACATACGGTACTGTTTGCGTATGATCAGGAAGAACATATTCGGATGGAGAAAGAGGAAAGTCTGGAGGAGGGTATTGAAAAAGGCATAGAAAAAGGCATAGAAAAAAAGGAAAACAGGAAATGATTTTTTTCCATGTTGCAGGATGGAATGATTTCGTTAGAGAATGCGCTGAAAAAAGCAAACTGCAGAAAAAAGAATTTTTAGAAAAAATGAGTCAGGCTGGATTTCACTTGCCGGGGAAATTTAGAAACTAGTTCATAAAGATTTTTACTGGAATTTTTTGGTTTTGCTGTAATGGGAGGAGGCATTGAATATGCAATAGATGATTGCATTCGAATCAGATATTAACGGATTTTTGAGGAAAAACAGAGAGGGAGGTGTTACATACGGTACTGTTTGCTTATGATCAGAAGAACATATTCGGATGGAGAAGGAAGAAAGCTTGAGGAAGGTCTGGAGAAAGGTCTGGAGAAAGGTATTGACAGAATAAATAAGTTGAATTCATAGTTTGATTGAAGCAAATCGTCGGGGGATTTGCTTTCGTGTTACACAAGATAGAGAGTTTCAGAAGAAGCTATTAAAAAGAATATGGGATTTAAGCCAGTCCTGGAATTGCTGACAGGTCGTGGGTTTGGTAGATTTTGTGTTTATACCGAAGCCAGAATTTAAGAATGAAAAACGAGACGATAAGTAAGAGAATTGTTTTCAGTCATAAGCAAGACAGAGGAAGCGCCTGGGACTGAAATGCTCCCGGCGCTTTTCTGGTATCCTAAAGTTTGTCGAGCCGTTCGTGCTGCAATACATTCCGAATTTTGCTATTCTATATTCATAAAACCATGTTTTTACAGAAAGCAGCATAGGAAGGAATGTGAGTCATGAAATCGTCATTATTAAAATTGCCGGTGGGGTAGACAGCTTCGAGAAAATCCGAAAGATGAATTTTATTATGTGGATAAACCCATTGATCGAGCAGCTTCTGGAACAGTGGGGAGAGGTGAATCTGTTTTACCAGGTCGCGCCGTTTTGAAAGACTTTGAATATGAGTATGCTTCACTGCTTTTTTGAAATAAGGAGCAGATCGTTCTTTGTTTGACGGGTTGACATTTCAAAGAATCAGGAACTTTGCAATACTTATATGGGGAAGGTTTCGGTGGTGTTTCTTTGAAAAATGTGGATGGTCTTACTTTTGCAGATGCAAAGTATCGCCTGACAGAACTGGTTGCTGGAAGCGGGAGCGCTTTTATTTTTTGTCAGATAGCAAAAGCTTTCTGAAAATGAAAAAAAACAGGTATCAGGCCCTGATTTCTGCTTGACCAGGGCGCGTTATACTATGGATGAGACAATTCTTGTGTCCAGTCTGCAGTTACTGTCACAGCTTTTGTACAGGCATTACGGACAGAAAACCATAATATTGATTGATGAATACGATGTTCCACTGGACAAAGCATTCCAACATGGTTATTATAGAAATGGTTTCCCTGATCCGTGGACTATTCGACAGGCTTTGAAAACCAATGATGCGCTGCAGTTTGCGGTATTGACGGGATGCTCGGGTATCGAAGGAAAGTATTTTTGTACAGGACTGAATAATTTTAAAGTACTCTCTATTACGGATGCCCGTTTGATGAACAATTTTGGCTTTACGGAACAGGAAGTGTCAGAATTGTTGGAACGTATCACCTGGAAGAACATCAGGCGGAAACAAAAAGAATGGTACGGATGGATATCATATTGGCGGTGCAGATGTTTTTGTCCCTAGGATGTGATCAATCATGTGACAGGCTTCGCGGAGAACCGGGGGCGCAGCCGCAACTTACTGGATCAATACCAGCGGGAATGATCTGGTGAAGCGGTTTGTAAACAGGGCAGATAAGACAACGCGTGATGAAATGGAACGACTGATTGCAGGGGGAATCTGTGGAAAAAGAAATACGTCTGGAATTAACATATGATGAAATTGATCAGAGTATTGACAATTTATGGGTGCGCTGTTTCTAATCGGTTATTTTATGGGTCGGAAAACCAGTGAATAGTGTTTACCGGCTGGCCCTTCCGAATAGGGCGGTGCGGGAGATTTAATACCCGGATACAGGAGTGTCTAAGGAAAAAGGAAGGATAAAAAAGATGTATTTAATTGCAGGACTTGGTAACCCCACACGGGAATAAGAGAAAAACGAGATAACGTTGGCTTCTTTCAGTGATTGATGTGCTGGCGGACAAATATAATATTGATGCGAGCGACCGCAAGCACAAGGCGCCGTGCAGCAGGGGCGCATTGAGGGGAGGGTGCTTCTTGTAAAGCCCCAGACCTTCATGAACTTGAGCGGCGAGAGCATCCGCGGCGGTGATTATTACAAGATCGACCGGAGGACATCATTGTCATTTATGATGACATCGCTATGGATCGGGGCAGCTGGCGTCGGTTAAAGCGGGAAGCGCGGCATAATGGCATTAAGAATATTATCGCGCACCTGGGAACTCAGGAGTTTCGCGTATCAAGGTGGTGTGGGCGCGAAGCCGCCGAAGATGGACCCTGGCAGATTATGTGCTGGAGCCGTTTTGGTGCGGAGGAGCAGAAGCTGATGGATGAGGCGTTTAAGGACAGCGGATGCGCAGAATGATCTTAGACAGGGCATGGATGCAGCCATGAATCATTATAATATGAAGAAAAAGGGCGAGTAGAAATTATGAGCAGGGTATTTGTGAATCCGCTGACAGAACTGGCGGAGTATGAAGAACTGAATCAGGATCTCAACCGGGAAAAGGGCCGGTTCAGATCAGCGGGTGCATGGATTCCCCAGAAGGTTCATCTGATGTGGGAGGCCGGGAGACATTGCCCTGGAAGTTAGTGGTAACTTACGACGACTCCAGAGCAGAAGGAGATCTATGAGGATTTCCGGTGCTTTGACAGACGCAGTCTGGCTGTATCCGACCAAGGACCTTCTTTTTATAATGCGGATATCCACGGCAACCTGATCACCAGGGGAGCGGATGCAGGTGCTGCGGCATCTGATCGAAGAAAAAAAGCGGCGTGGTGGTGACTACCATTGATGGCCTTATGGATCATTTGCTGCCACTTTCCATGGTAGAGAGCCCAGATTCTGACGGTGAGACAGGGAGAGGTGATCGATATTGAGGAATGGAAAAGCGGCTGGTGTCCTTAGGCTACGAGCGCATGGCACAGGTAGATGGTATGGGACAGTTCTCCATCCGCGGTGGCATTGTGGATATTTTCCCGCTGACGGAGGAGCTTCCGGTCAGGATCGAGCTGTGGGGCGATGAAGTGGATTCCATCCGCAGCTTTGATCCGGAGAGCCAGCGGTCGGTAGAGCAGCTGGAAGAAGTGGTACTGTACCCGGCCACGGAAATCGATGCTGACACCGGAGCAGGTGGAGATGGGGCTGGAGCGGATCACGAAATCAGGGAAAAATCTTATGAAAAGACCTTGCGTGAGCAGTTTCAGACAGAAGAAGCCCATAGGATTCGTTCGATCATCGAAGAATTCAAGGAAAATCTGAAGGATGGCATGGCAACCGGATCTCTGGACAGTTATCTCACCTATTTTTTGTCAGGATACGGTGTCATTTGCTGAATATTTTCCTGCGGAAGAGACAGCGGTGTTCTTAGACGAGCCTATCCGCTTAAAGGAGCAGGGAGAAGCGGTGGAGACGGAATTCCGGGGAAAGCATGATGAACCGGCTGGAAAAGGGTTATCTTCTGCCCGGAGCAGACCCTCTTCTCTATTCGATACGGGAGACATTGGCGGAGCTGGAAACGCCTCATACGGTCTCTGTCACCGGATTGGAACAGAAGCTTCCGGGACAGGAGATCAAGAACCGTTACAGCATCCAGACGAGAAATATCAACTCCCTATCAGAACAGCTTTGAGATGCTGATCGGAGATTTAAAGCGGTGGAAAAAAAGGAGAAATACCGGGTGGTCCTGCTGTCGGCTCTAGGACCCGTGCAAGCCGTCTGGCGGGGGATTTGCGGAGAGTATGAACTGAGCGCTTTCTGTACGGATGATCCGGAGCGGAGTGTGCAGCCTGGAGAGAGATCCTGGTGACTTATGGTGTGCTGCACCGGGGCTTTGAGTATCCGCAGATCAAGTTTGTGGTGATCACTGAGGGCGATATGTTCGGCGGCAGCAAAGAAGCGGAGAAAGAAAAAAGACCTCCTACGAGGGCAAGAAGATCCAGAGCTTCACGGAGCTTTCCATTGGTGATTACGTGGTCCATGAGGACCATGGACTGGGCATTTACCGGGGCATCGAGAAGATCGAGCAGGATAAGGTGATCAAGGACTATCTGAAGATCGAGTACGCGGACGGCGGAAACCTGTATCTGCCAGCCACTCGCTTAGACGGCATCCAGAAATACGCCGGAAGCGACGCCAAAGCGCCGAAGCTGAATAAATTAGGCGGTGAACAGTGGAAGAAAACCAAGGCCAGGGTGAAAGGGGCGGTCAAAGGAGATCGCGAAAGACCTGGTGGAGCTTTACGCCGCCAGACAGGATTCCAATGGTTTCAGTACAGCGAGGACACCGTGTGGCAGCGGGAGTTTGAGGAGCTGTTCCCCATATGATGAGACGGACGACCAGTTAGATGCCATTGACGCCACCAAGAAAGACATGGAGAGCCGGAAGATCATGGACCGTCTGATCTGCGGTGACGTAGGCTATGGCAAGACGGAGATTGCGCTTCGGGCGGCTTTTAAGGCACTGCAGGACGGAAAGCAGGTGGTGTATCTGGTGCCGACCACCATTCTGGCCCAGCAGCATTACAATACCTTCGTCCAGCGAATGAAGGATTTCCCGGTGCGGGTGGACCTGCTATCCCGTTTCCGCACGCCGTCGCAGGTGAAAAAGACCCTGGAAGACTTAAAAAAGGGTCTGGTGGATGTGGTCATTGGAACACATCGGGGTATTGTCAAAGGATGCATTTTAAAGATCTGGGACTGCTGATCATCGATGAGGAGCAGCGGTTTGGCGTATCAGATAAGGAAAAGATCAAGAAATTAAGGGAAAATGTGGATGTTCTGACGTTGACGGCAACTCCGATTCCGCGAACGCTTCACATGAGCCTGGTGGGAATCCGGGATATGAGCGTCCTGGAGGAACCGCCGGTGGACCGTGTACCGATCCAGACCTATGTGATGGAATATAATGATGAGATGGTCCGGGAAGGTATAAAACGGGAGCTGGCCAGAGGGGGACAGGTGTATTATGTATACAACCGGGTGAAGGATATTGAAGAGGTGGCGAACCATGTGGCACAATTAGTGCCGGATGCCAATGTGGTGTTCGCCCACGGGCAGATGCATGAGCACCAGTTAGAGAAGATCATGCTGGATTTCATCAACGGCGACATCGATGTGCTGGTGTCTACTACCATCATCGAGACCGGACTGGACATTTCTAACGCGAATACCATGATCATTCAGACGCAGACCATATGGGTCTGTCCCAGCTTTACCAGTTAAGGGGCCGTGTGGGCCGTTCCAGCAGGACTTCTTATGCGTTTTTTGATGTATAAGCGGGATAAGGTGTTAAAAGAAGTGGCGGAAAAGCGGCTGCAGGCCATCCGTGAATTTACAGAATTGGGCTCCGCATCAAGATTGCCATGCGTGACCTGGAGATCCGCGGCGCGGGAAACATCCTGGGCGCCGAGCAGCACGGCCACATGGAGGCCGTGGGCTATGACCTCTACTGCAAGCTGTTAAATGAGGCGGTAGAAGCCCCGCGGGGGAAAAAGGGACGAGGAAGAGGACTTCCAGACGGTGGTAGACTGCGATATCGATGCGTACATTCCGGTTTCTTATATTAAGAATGAATATCAGAAGCTGGATGTGTATAAGCGATCTCTGCCATCGAGTCTGAGGAAGAATATATGGATATGCAGGATTCACCGTGGCGGGTGGAGTCACAGCTCAACAAATATCTGGCGGAGTCCAACCTGATGAAGCGTATGGTTGAGACCGGATATGCAGCTGGATAACTGGCAGTTTTTCTACCCCTGTCGGTCTGATGCAGGATCAAAACCACGTCATTGAGGCGCATGAGCTGGCAAAGGATGGAATTGTGAACAAGATTTATCCGCTCGAGGGCAACGAGGTCATGGGCTTAAACATGCTGGAGCATCCGGAGCGCCGCAAACGGAAGCGCGGCTTGCCATGGAATCCGGACGACATACGTGCCGGGCCGTTTGCTGCAGCAGCGGCATGGGCGCACTTTTGGTTTGGATCCGACCTATGTGCCGGATGAGGGTGGGCGCGTCCGGTTCTGGGGCTTTTCCATCCTCGTGATCAACAACTGGGAGAAGTTTCTCAATGAGATTGAACTGGAACGGCTTGAGGCGGCGTCCTACCATTACCAGATCTGGAAAAAGGATCTGGAGACCGGGGGAGAAGACGTCATTGCGCAGTGTACGACACCGCACTGATAGCTACCAGGTTCCTGTGCGGTGCCGGGCGATACCTGGTATTTTGAGATCGTACCAAAATGGCGGTGGATGGATCACCAGAACCTCAGAAAATCGCGGAGCCGATTTTGGCAGGGAGTGCATCGGTGTGCTGAATCGCGGCGGCTTACTGGCAGTATGCACGTGGCGCCGGAAGATATCATCCATGCCATGGAGATGGAGGAGAGGCGTAGCAAAGCGGGCACAGGCGGCCAGCGAGGCCAAAGAGCCGTTTCGTTTAATATGAGCCATGTGATATCCAGTACTTCGATGAATGCCATTATCGTGTTTTCGGATCTTCTGGAGAAGCATATGGATGAAAGGGCGGCGGGTGGCAGAGTACATTGGAAACCAGTGCACTCAGTGAGATGCGCTGTTGTCCCTGATCAATAATGTGCTGGAGATGGCGGCGCGGATTAGAGGCGGAAGGCAGCGTTAAAGACAGAGGGTTGGCAATTTGAAACCTGCCCGGACGACCATCCAAGAGCGGCCTTTGAACCAAAGCCGTGGCGCAGTAGGGACTGCAGTTTTCGCACGCTTCATGCGCGCGTGAGCATTGTGCTCTGCGATAAGATCAAGCTGCGCGCGATCCTCATGAACATTGTGAGCAACGCCATCAGAAGTATACGCCGGAGGGCGAGCATCACCGTGGATATCACGGACGCAGGCAGAAAAACCGGATTACGCGCCTTACCGGATCGCGGTTCAGGATGCCGGCATTGGCATGGCGAGTGAAGCACCCGCCGCGTATGGCGAGTGAGTTTACCAGAGAGCGGACCAGCACGGAGAGCAGGTGTGGGCACCGGGCTGGGACTCTCCATTGTAAAAGTCCTCATTGGATTTGATGGGCGGCAATATTGGTGGTGAAAAGCCGGGTTGGTGAGGGAAACTACCATGCTGACGTATCTCTCGTTCCCATTGCGACGGCAGCTCAGATTCAGAAGAATCTGGAGTGATCAGAAAGAAATCATGGCAGAGAATCTTCGTGGAAAGCGCGACTCTTCTGGCAGAGGACAACGACCTGAATGCCGAGATTGCGCGACCATTCTGGAAGAAATATGGCGTGAAGACAGAGCGGGCAGTGGATGGAGTCATGTGTCTGGAACTGTTAGCGCCTGAGCATTATTATGACGCGGTTCTGATGGATATTCAGATGCCAAATATGGACGGCTATGAAGCAACAAAGGCCATCCGCAGCCTGAAAACACAGTTACCGGAAGATTCCGGTCATTGCCATGACGGCCAACGCCTTTGAGGATGACCGCAAAGAAGGCGTTCGCGGCGGAAATGGACGGCCATATCGCAAAAGCCGGTGGATATGCAGGTCCTGTTTACGACGCTGGAGCAGATCATTGAGCGTGATATTAATTTTAAATCGCGAAAAATGGTTTCCGGCTCATGTCATAATGTATAAATTTTGAAGTCTTCCGCATACTATCCATAAGACACACGATATGGAAGTCATGCAGGAGGAGCATTATGAAAGCTACAGGAATTGTAGGAAAGGATCGATGATCTTGGCGTGTCGTGATTCCTTGGGGCGATTGAAAGAACACCGGAGGGCGCGTGAGGGAACCCGCTGGAGATTTTTACGATCCGCGAGGGGAACTATTTTGAAAAAACGCCCATTCCCCCATGGTGGAGCTGGCGTTGTTGCCACGCAGTATGCGGAGGGGCCAGCGGCGCAGCCACCGGAATGTTAACCGTACGCGATCGGGACCAGGTGATCGCTGTTTCCGGCGGACCGAAGGGACATGCTGCAGGAAGATGATCAGCAAGCAGTTAGAGCAGGTCTGGTCTTGGCGACCGAAATCGCTGCGGCAGTGCTGACGCCCGAGTCATTACGGTGGCGGGAGAAGAGATGGACGGTGTGACGGCAGAAGGTCATTGCACCGGATCATCTGCGTAGCGAGATCCCATTGGGCGGTGGCGCTTTTAAGCCGTGAATCTGGAAGGCTAAGCTGGTGAGAAAGCCAATTTCCACCGCGGCCGGATTCTTAGGGGCGCCAGGATGGAAGGATAAAGAAAACGAGTGTCATCAAATGGATCAGGGAATTCATTTGGCGGCACTGTTTTATTCTGAGAAAACCTATGCTATACTAGACAGCATAAAAAACCAGAATAAATGGAGATGATTTATGCAGAATCAGAAAAACAGCAGGACAGGCAGAGGACTGGGAACTGTCGGAAGAGTATTATAAAAAAGAAGATACAGGAAAAAAGAACTGCGTCTGGAAGATTTTCTGGAGTGAGGAAATGAGGCTGGGGAGGGTCAGGATGGCCTGGCGGCCGGAAGCAGCCCTACGGAGAAGCCAGCGGTGGCTGCGCAGGTAAAACAGATCCGGAACTTTCAGGTAGCGGACACCCGGCAGACCAGATTGCCTCCATGCTGGGGATGGACGGGCAGCAGGTGCCGGGACATTCTGGTGTGTATCCAGTCCTTCCCGGAAGATGACCCGCTGGCCGTAGCCCGCCTTGATCTGTGGGCTGGTATAATCCACAATATGTGGATTATACTAGGCGGTTTCTGAACGAGGATACCGTGAGAACTGGTGAAAATCTTTACATTTTTCGAAATTTGTGTTCAAACCCATGGCTTTCGTATATAATGGTACCTGCTTTATGTTTTACAGGAGGAATAAATCATGATGAAAATGGGAAAAAAGCACACTTGTGGTTTGTGTCACACATGCTGCTTTTAAGTGGATGTACCAAGAGCAACATCGTTCAGCCGGATTGCCAGCCAGGCGGAAGAGCCGGATTTTCAACGTCTATAACAACATTGAGCTGGATATGGACCAGTTTCGATGAGGTGAATGAGATCTGTCTGGACGAGAACAATTACCCGATGGCAGACTCCCTCGACTTTACCATCGATGAGGATAAAGCCCTGATCGACGTTACCATTTGGTAAGGACGGCACCAGTGGAAATGACGCTGCGGGCTATGCCGATGCGGTTCTTAAAACATCAACGACGAGGCAGCTGTTCAGGATTACAGTTACGGAGAGTCGGTGAGGACACTTTCGGCGGCTTCTTCCAGGACCGCGAGACGCACTTAAAAGATTTATAAGAAAAGAGTGCCTATGAGTCTGACGGAAAGCCAATGTACGAGACCAATATCCCGGCTGATACCCACCATGACAGCATTTGAAGTATTGAAGTAAAATATCAGAATGAAAAAAAACAGCGGATGTGCCATGGGCGGCACGTCCGCTGTTTTTCTTTTAAGCGTTTCCTTAACGCATCTTATCCATCTGTCCGTCTTCTCCGACGTGATAGTTATCAACCCAGGTGTCGGTAACCATCATGTCCGTCTTCTCCGAAGAAATACCAGTCGCCTTTGTGAAGCGCAGCCAGTAGGAGGTTTTACGGTTGCCCTTATCGTCAAGATAGTAGGTGCCGTCCTTCAACCAGAGTCCGGTGGTTTGGTGCCGTCGTCTTTAATATATTGATATTGATCTTCTGCGGTTTTGTGCCACTCACCTGCCATAGCAGGAATGCGCTCATCAGAAAAACACAGGATGGTTAAGATGAGGGTGAGTCCTGTTTTCTTCATAGTGATCATCCTTTCTCTCTCTGCAAATTCATTATAACAGCCAGAGTATGGACTGACAAGGGGGCGGGGAGGGCCGTATTGTAAGGGAAATCGGTGAAATCGTAAGAAAAATGTTGAAAGACGGTTTCCGGCTTAAAAACGGAAGAGTGAAAACCAGGGCCGTATCCGGAAAAACGGAACGGCCCCTGGTATCGCGGAAACGGATGAAATTGTGTGTTTACTCCTGAATGGTCTTGTTTACATCAATGTCCAGGTTTTGGTCGTTGTTCTTTACATCCTTGATCCATTTCCAAAGCCCGGTTTTGCCGCGGATTTGAAGAGGAGGATGCTTTCTCGAATGGCGCCGTTGGTTCCCAAGCACCAGGCAGGATACGCCGTCTAACTGTGCCGGTGCGTAGCGCAGGTCGCGGCCCGCGTCCAGGCGCAGCCCCTGTAGACATTGTTGTCGCGCACGCCGTGGAAGCAAAAACCTGTTGCCGTTGTCGGTAGAAGAAATCCAGGTCTGTTCTCACCAAGATCCCCATCGTAGATGGTCTGTTTCCGGTCTTCAATGCCGTCGTCGCCAAAGTAGTAGTTTGCGGTCTGTCTGTCTTCGGTAATGACGCCTGGAGACCGGTTCGCAGCTCGCCGCGCTCGTTAGCCGGAAGCGCTTGCCGTCTACGAAAATACCTGTATCGCTGTTTGCCGCGTAGTACGGGCGGCCATTTTTAATATAGAAGATAAAGGTTTCGCTGTCTTCACTGGATCTCCGGGCGCTCCATCTGGTACCAGCCATTTCCGCGTTTGCCGTCCCTTCGTAGAACTGATAGAGGCGATAGCCGGAAGTCTGGGCCGCTGCGGCACTGAATTGTTTTCGTTGGAAGCAGCGCGTCAGCGTTGGAAGCAGTTGCATTCTCAGCGTCTGCGCGGTTTCCCGGCATCTGTCAGGACAGTATCATTCTGATTGCCACCGGCCTGAGTCTGGGCGGTTTCGGCAGGCGGAACCATCCGGTCACGGCAGGATGCCGTTCTGGAAGGTGTAGTAGGAGACCGTCAATCTTATGGTCAATCTGGTATTAAACCATGCGGCCGCTTTTGTCAAAGAAATGCCATACGCTGTCCTGGTCCAGCTCCTCATCCTCATTCTCCAGCTCGATCCAGCTGGTCTTCATAATGCCGTCACCCTCTTCGCCCAGATAATAGGTGGCGCTGTCTAACCAGCATGCCGGTCTGCATGCGGCCTTCTTCATTAAAATAGAAGTTCTTTCCGTCAATCTCCTGCCATTTGGAGACAACGCTTTTTTCCGTCTTTTTCCGTAGTAGTACCAGTAAGCATCCGAGCCTCGGAATCCTACTCGTCCTCATTGGCTTTGCTGACCCACTGGTTCATGACACGGCGGCCTTCCCTCGTTTCATAATACTCATCAATCATGCGAGGAACGGGAAATGTAGCCGTCTTCGTTTAAGCACACCACTCACCATCTTTTTCCAGGAATCGGTCAGGTAGTAGCCTTCGCTGTCTTTGTAAGCGGAGCTCGCCGTCCCTATTCACCCAGCCGGCGGTTGCCGCCAGTACGGTGGATACGCCTCCCGGGATGGAAAGGGCGGCAGGGATTGCCGCTGACATTGCTGCCGCGGTGATAATACAGCCAGTAATTTGTAATGTTTGTTCATAACGTTTGATTTCTCTTTTTGTTGTGAAGTTGGCCGAAAAATCCGCAGCGCTGCATTACGGTGCCGATTATAGCGGACGGATTCCGTCTTGAAAGTGAAGGTTACTTCGAAATGGTGGCACGGTCTGCCAGCCGGAAATTCCGGGTGCAGGATGTCTGTTCGGTATACTAATAGCATTGAAAGAAGCAGTGCCATGAAAGCGCACCGCATGAGATCCATACAAAAACAACAGGAGGAGATTCCCAATGAGATCAAAGTATCCAACTACCATTGCCGGGAAACTGGTAGAAGCAGGCATCAATCAGGTCTTTACGGTTACAGGGGCGCCGTCATTTGAATGACAACTGGGCCATCAGGAAGGACTGCGCTGCCTGTATCAGCATCATGAGCAGGCCTGCGCCATTGCGGCAGAGGCTATGCCAGAATCACAACAGATCGGAGCGCTGTGCGTGACCGCAGGCCCTAGCGGCACCAATGCCATTACCGGTGTGGTGGGCGGCTGGCTGGATTCATCCCCATGCTTGTTTTATCCGGTCAGGTGCGCTACGACACCACTGCACGCTGGTCCGCGTGGGCATCCGCGCGGTGACCAGGATTTCGATATTGTGAGATCCATCGACCGTATGACCAAGTACAGCGAGATGGTCATTGATCCGCTGCGTATCCGCTATTGTCTGGAAAAGGCACTGTATCTGGCAAACATCCGGACGTCCTGGCCCGACCTGGCTGGACATACCCGCTGGATGTACAGGCGCGTATGTAGACACGGAGCAGCTTTGGTGAAGCTCGATGTTAGAGGACCAGGAGGCGGGCAAAATTGGCTGGGCGCTGCATACCGTTGGTATAACCACACCCGGCGCGGCTGTATTTGCCGGAGCAACTGAGGAAACAGAAAAGAAAGCTGTTCTGGTGGGGTACATGGCAACCGAGGAACCAGTGAGGTAGAGCCGCTGCATGTAACCCGGAGGATTATGCCGGAAAGGGTGAGCACCGTGGCTTCCTGAAAAAGCCTTCAGGAGAAACAGCAAGAGAGATCATCGAGAAGATCAAAACGCGAAACGTCCGGTTCTGTACACGGGTAACGGAACTGTATTGCCGGGCGTTTGACGCCTTCATGGAAGTGGCAGACGACTGGGCATTCCGGCGGTAGGGCTGGAATGCCAATGACTGCGGCTAAAATGATGACCGTCCGTGCGGCGGGCAGACCGCAATATGGTGACCGCCCGGGCAGCACGGCTGCAGAACAGTGGGATCTGGTATTTCCGTGGGAAGCTGCTTAAGCATCCGCCAGGGCTTATAATTAAAGACCTACCTGATATTTGCGTAGATCGTGGAACGATATCGATCCGGAGTGAGCGCAGCTCGAGGATATGCCGGTTCACGCGATGAAGGATCCTGCGAGACTGGTGGCTGCGGTTCTTCGGCTGGCGACAAGAAGCCGGTGACGGCGGCGAGGGCCTGCTGGCTGACCTGGAGGCACCCGCTGCATGTACCGCGAGAAATATCCCACCATCCGCAAGGGCGGCGCCAAAGCCGGATCCGACCCGGGAGGCGAAATGCTGGCTTGTTGTAGCACCTGTAGCCGCCGGCGGAAGACCAGATCACGGTAGTCGGCAACGGTTCTGCCTGTGTGGTGGCGCTTCATGCTACATCATGAAGAAGCGTATCCAACCCGCGATCGCTTCCATGGGTTATGACCTGGCGGGTTGCCTGTATGCAGCCCACCTGTTCTATGATCCGAACATGAGGGAGACGGCTACAGCAAACACGATATCATTCTGTTGACCCGGTGAAGGCATTCAGATGAATATTCAGGGTTGCAGACCATCCACCAGCAAGATGCCGATCAAGATTTTCATTATCAATAACGGCGGTTACCATTCCATCCGCCAGACCCAGAAGAATTTCTTTTTGGCGAGCCGCTGGTATTATGCGGACAGCCATGACTTAAGCTTCCCGATGGAGAAGCTGGCATGGCCGGCTATCCTGTTGTGGCAGCCATCACAATGAGGAACTGGCTGAGGCTGTAGAGAAGATCTTGCCGCGACGTCCGCATCAGGCGAATTTGGTGACCAGACCAGAACTTTGATGAAGTCCTCCGCAAAGGTTCGACGGCATGCCGGTATTCTGCCGCTGAGGATCTTTTCCTTCCGGATGAGGAGATGGACAAACCGAGCCGATCATCATTCCGAGGATAAATAATGCAGGTTGTAGTAACAGGCGCCACAAGCGACATCGGCGCGGCAACAGTGAAAATTAATGGTGGCAAAACGGTTTTTGCGGTGGTCCGGCCCTGCTTGTCTAATCATGAAGCATCTGAAGAGCTGGCAGGCGGAGATTTGAGCGGGCTTGTGACCATCTGCCCGCTGGATCTTGCGGATATCCGACGCTGCACGGCTGGCAGATGCCTGGGTCCACATTGGCTGACGGCGCGGCAGCGACAAACCGCAATAAAGCGGGATGTGCAGTAGCGCAATGTCACCGGTGCCCTGACGCGGTGGAGGCAGCAGTAGCCCTTGGCTGCCGCCGCTTTTTGTTTACCGGTTCCCAGGCGGAGTACGGAGTCTGGCACCAGACCGTGGCAGAGGATACGCCCTGTCATCCGGTGTCTGAATATGGCAAGGCAAAGGTGGATTTTTGCGAAAAGCGAAAATACTTTGCAAACAGAAGAATATGGAGTATATTCATACGAGGATATACAGTGTGTGTACGGCCGGGGATCATCCCTGGTCCCTGGTGCAGTCCCTGCCTGCGCACCTTTTGCGAGGGCGTGGCAGCATGAAGTTTGGGAGTGTACACAGAACTGGAATTTTCTTTATATCGATGACGCGGCAGCGGCCCTGGTCTCCCTGCTTACGGAGGCTCCGGCCGGTGTCTACAATATTGGCAGCAGCGACACCAGGCCGCTCCGGAGCTACATTGAGGAAATGTATGCTCTGTGTGGACATTGTGGAAGCTACAGCTATGGAGCACGCCCCCCAGAATGCGGAGGACCGGCAGACCTGATGCCGGACATCAGCCGGATTCTGCAGGGGAGACTTCCTGGCGGCCTGCCACAACATTTGCGGAGAGGAATTTATGAAACATTGCATAGCCTGGGGAAACTCCTGCCGGAACAGAGTCTCTTTGAGTTAACATCCGCCCCGGCTTCGGCCCAGGACATTCGGATGCGAAGGAAGTGCAGCAGGATGAGGGTGTGACCATCTGCGCCAGTGCGGCGGCTGCGGGCTGGTTCAGTTTTGGACTCGCGAGCCGGTGTCTTATTACCGCGACGCATCCGGGCGGGCGGTGGTTCAACGCTGCGGGAGCTGCGCACCGCTTCAGTACCGCCACCTGATCGAGACTTATCACCTGAAGGAAAGACCTCTTTGAGGCGGGTGTGGACGGGGCGAATTCTGAAATTTTGCAGGTCTCGCAGAAATTTACGGTATGGAGCACAAGGCAGACCTGGTGGAGACCGCCCAGCAGAAGGACCATGTCTGAGAGTTCCCCGGAGCGGGAAGACCAGCGTTTTGCCACCGTCGGAGGCATCCATGCAGGAGAGCGGCTGGAGCGTGCCGGAGAAGCCCTTTTGATGTGTTCTTTATCCTTTAACTTTTTAGAACACCAGCCAAGACCGATGTGATGCTGAAGCCATCTGAATAATCTTGGCGGAGGACGGCATGGGCCTTTGTGGATCTGCGCCGAGCCTGAGATATTCTGGAAAAGGAAAGCCGCCATGAGCTGATCCGCGACCACATTGCCTACTGGCGACCTTGATACGCTGGTGGCGCTGTTAAACCATTTGCCTGAGGTGCTGGAGGAGGAGATGATCAACCGGGATACCCTGTCCAAGACGGCAATGCCGGAGACAGATGCGGATATCGCGCTGCAGGCTCCGTTCAGGCACAACTGTCGGCGCCGCCACCATCATCGTCCTCTGACCGAGGGCTATAAGATCGTAACTGGCGAGGTGCGCGCGCCGTGACCGACCGTCTGGTCCGTGAAGGCAGGCGTCTTTTGCCATGTGCGCCAGCCATCAGGGCTTTACCCTGGCATCCACGTCGGAGCTTGGGGAGCATCTGGCTTATATCATCGATTCAGCCCCGTTCAAGCAGGGCAGTTCGCGCCGGCATCCCATGTGC
>VOFG01002258.1_pt1 | contig 21117 bp, 37 predicted proteins | sample 5384171 | NCBI WGS metagenome assembly VOFG01 (sample SAMN12384726, study PRJNA508395) | human gut metagenome | isolation source: healthy gut F | host: Homo sapiens
GCCGACGGCTCGAATCTCGACTTCGGGCGTCGATGGCTCCGCATCGAAGCTCAAGGGCTCACCGAGACGGCCAAGGCGTCGGTCGCAGGTGGCGGGATACTTCGCGAACAGCTTCGGCAGCGTTGTGCGAGTCAATTGGCAACGCCATCGGAACGGTTACCGCAGGCGTTACTTCACGCTCGCCGCCACCGGCGGCATGAGCCGCGCCTTGAACATCGAGAAGCCCGTATTACGTTCATGCTACGAAGCTCGAATGGGAGCGACTCACAGCACAATCCAGCAATCAGTTGACGGAACGGTTCGGCTTCACACCGCCGCAGGTGCGCCCGCTGCCGCATTCGCCATGCCGCCGCCGGCAACGACATGGAAAAGGCCTGAACGGCTGCGTAAGTACGCCGCCACGTTCGGCCAGGACTTGGGCGACCCATCTGGTGGACCTTCCAGAATGTATCCTCCATCGATGAAGCAGATCCGGTCTGCCACCTCTCTGGCAAAGCCCATCTCATGGGTAACCAGAGCCATGGTGATACCCGTGTGAGCCAGGTTCTTGATAACCTCCAGAACCTCTTTACCATCTCCGGATCCAGTGCGCTGGTCGGTTCATCGAACAGCATGATCTGCGGCTCCATGGCCAGTGCTCTGGCGATGGCAATTGCTGCTTTGTCCGCCGGACAGCTTTGCCCGGATATGCGTCTGTTTTTCCGTCAGGCCGACCAGCTTTAAAAAGCCCATGGCCTTTGCCTCTGCCGCAGACTTTTCCACCTTGCTTACCTTCATGGCGCATAGGTCATGTTTTCCATTACGGTCATATGGGGGAACAGGCTGAAATGCTGGAATACCATGCCAATATTTTGCGGATTGCCTGGATCACTACCTGCGAGGAAGTGGCCAGGTATGTGCTTGATCAGTACACGAGAAGGGAGGTGATCTGACATGACACAATGGCCTGACAACAAACGAATCGCCGTAAATGCTGGCATTTGACATTGACGCCGAAACCATGTGGACCACCCGGGGCGACGGCAATGAAGATCACATCACCAACCTTTCCCGCGGTACCTACGGTCCCAAGCAGGGCATCCCCCGCATTCTGATATGCTGGATGTCCACCAGGTAAAAGCCACCTCTTCATCCCCGGTGTTATTGCGGAAAAAATATCCTCTGGTGGTACAGGAGATTGCCCGCCGTGGTCATGAGATCGGCTTCACGGATATCTCCACGAAGAATTTACCAGCACCACCCGTGAGGAAGAAGATGCAACCATGCACCGCAGTGAGAAGATCATCGAAGATCTGACCGGGCAGAAAATGGCCGGACACCGCTTCCGGGCGGCGTGATCCATGACTACTGCCTGGAGCTGTTTCTGGAGCACGGATATATCTACAGCCTCTAACTGGCGGACAGCGACGGCCCGTTCCTGCATCAGATTGATGGTAAAACCGTTCCTCTGGTAGAGCTTCCTAAGGATTCCATCTTCGATGACACCGCTTATGATTTTTACATTGCATTCCGCACCGGAACGATACGAACTGAAATCACCGGACGAAATGTACAAAAAATCTGGAAAGAGGAGTTTGATTCTCTGGCAGACGAGGGACGTATGATCAACTTTGTACTTCACCCTCAGTTCATGGGGGGCGTGCCAGCCGGATTCAGATGCTCAGCCGCCTGATCGGATATATGAAGACCCACGGCATGGCTGATACCAACAAAGCCGTGGCATCCTGGATTCTGAGCAGAACGGTTTTCGGGCCTGACCCGTCCAAAGTCCAGAAACGCCAACCGGTCACTCAGAAACCTGGGATCCGCGGACCCATGTGTCTGCCAGGAGAAACCGCTATGACATCCAGGGTTTCCTCCCAGGGAGACTCAGGACTCCATCTTCTCACCGGAAGCAGAGCACCACATTCTGCCACGATCATGAAACTGGCCTGGCCGGCGATTCTGGGAGCAGTTTCTGATCTGCATGGCCACACTGATGGATACCGCCATGGTTGGTTCCATCGGTGCCGTGGCTACTGCATCGGTAGCCATCAACATCTCCACCGTATGGCTGATCAACGGATTCATCACCGCCATCAGTGCCGGCTTTTCCTTTCTGATCTCCCATGCAGTAGGAGAAGGGAATCTGGTAAAGATCCGCAGCATCACCTGTCAGTCCATCACCTGCTCCGTCCTTCTGGGCGGACTGCTGATGTTTGAGTGGAACTTGTCTGTCATCCTCTTCCCATCTGGCTTGGAGCCGCAGAGGATGTCATTCCCCATGCCCAGCGTTATATGCAGATCATCGGGCTGGGACTGATTCCCCAGGCACTTTCCGTGGTTCTGTCCTCCGTATTCCGTTCGGCTGGAAACACCCGGATTCCCTGGCTGCCAACTTAACGGCCAATGCCGCCAATGTGATCGGCAACTACCTGCTGATCTATCCGGTCCGCCAGATTTTCCTTTGGAAGCATATCCATTCCCATGTGGGGGAGCGGGACTTGGCACGGCAGGTGCCGCCATCTCCACCTCCGCATCCCACGTCCCAGTTTCTGCTGGCAGGATTCTTCTGTACATACTGGCAAAAAATCCACCTGGTTCAGATCCCGCTGTTTCACAGCCGATATCGCATCCAGAAACCTTTGTTTCTTCAGATGTGGCGCATCAGCTTTCCGGTTCTGCTGGAACGCCTGACACTGACTAGCGGCCAGATGGCTCTGACCGCCATGATTTCCCAACACTGGGAACGATTCCTCTGGCTGCTCACTATCTGACCAACCAGACAGAAGGACTTCTTTATTTTGCCCGCCTACGGATTTTCCTACACCGCCACTGCGCTGGTCGGTCAGTCTCTGGGGGCAAAACGTGGGGATTTGGCCGACAAATTCGCCTGGAACATCTGCATCATCGGTTCGGTCGTGATCGTTGCTGCCTGCATTCCGGTGGCCATTCTGTCCGGTCCTGTCATCCGTCTGTTCAGCAATGACCCTCAGGTCATTGCTCTGGGTTCCGGACACTGTTCATTGCCGCAGTCACCGAACTGTTTTTCAGCTTTTTCGTCATTACCTGCGGCATCTGCCGCGCGGTTCCGAGATAATACGCTTCTCTCTGCTTGTCAGCATCATCGGCATGTGGGGGGCTGCGGATCGGACTGGTCTACCTGGCCACCCGTCCTCTGCAAATGGGCATAACCGGTGTCTGGATTGCCATCGCCATTGACTGCTTCATCCGCATGGTGCTCTGTATCTGGCGACTGAAGAGCGGAAAATGGAAAGAGCATTTCATCTGAAACATTCATAAGGTACAAAAATTCCCCCGGAGCTGCAGCGAGAGGGCACTGAAAACATACCATTTTTATTTTGACTTTAATAAAAAAAAAAATCCATCAGAGTTTTTATGATTCTGGTGGATTTTTTTGTTAGGCGAAATATAAATTGCTTCCGGGAAAGAATCTATTGCGGAAACACGCGAAATACCGTATAATAATGCGGTCTGATCTGTACATTTAGAACGGATTTATCCGTAAAATGATGGAAAATCCGAATTGTGCGTATTTCAGAAACAATTTTTTTGTCGTAAGAGCGAAAAAATATTATGTAAACTGTCCGTGAGAAAAAAGACGCTTGACAAGAATTTGTGTTTTTGCACTTACGGAGAAGAACAGAAAAAAGAACAAAAAAAGAACCAAAAACAGCGATGAACACATCGCCAAAAATGTGAGAAATGTAGGTAAAATAAGGTTTTATGAGAAAATTAGCATTGAGTGATGAGATCCTCTTAACGGTTCAGCAACCTGCTCGGTACCTGGGTAATGAAATGAACGTGGTCAAAAAATCCGTCCACTGTGGATTCGGTTTGCCATGTGCTTTCCGGATGTCTACGAAATTGGTATGTCCCACCTGGGCATGCAGATCCTGTACGCGATGTTTAACAAGCGGGAGGATGTCTGGTGTGAGCGCCTGTTTTCCCCGTGGACAGACCTGGACAAGGTGATGCGGGAGCAGCATATCCCGCTGTTTGCGCTGGAATCCCAGGATCCGGTGAAGAATTTTGACTTTCTGGGCTTTACCATCCAGTATGAGATGTGTTACACCAACATCCTGCAGGTGCTGGATTTAAGCGGCATTCCGCTGCATGCGGCAGACCGTACCGAAGGAAGACCCGATTGTTATTGGCGGAGGCCCGTGCGCCTACAACCCGGAGCCGCTGGCCCATTTTTTTTGATATGTTTTACATCGGCGAAGGCGAGACAGTACGATTTTCTTTGACCTTTACAAAGAGAACAAGAAAAATGGCGGCAGCAGAATGGATTTCCTGGAGGCAGCAGCCAAGCTTCCAGGCATCTATGTGCCGATGTTTTACGATGTGGCTTACAAGGAGGATGGCACCATTGCCTCCTTCACGCCGAACAAAGAGGGCATTCCCGCCACCATTACCAAGGAACTGGTTATGGACATGAACGATGTTCCGTATCTGGAGAAGCCGGTTGTTCCTTATTTAAAGGTTACCCAGGACCGGGTGGTGTTGGAGATCCAGAGAGGCTGTATCCGTGGATGCCGTTTCTGCCAGGCGGGCAACATTTACCGTCCGCTCCGGGAACGCAGCCTGGAGTTTTTAAAGGATCACGCGTATAAGATGTTAAAGAGCACCGGACACGAGGAAATCTCCTTAAGTTCCTTTAAGCTCCAGTGATTATACCAATCTGGAAGGCATCGTGAACTTTCCTGATCGATGAATTCCACGGCAAGGGCGTAAACATTTCCCTGCCGTCCCTGCGAATTGACGCTTTCTCCCTTGATGTTATGAGCAAGGTTCAGGACATCAAGAAGAGTAGCCTGACCTTTGCGCCGGAGGCTGGTACCCAGCGTATGCGTGATGTCATCAACAAAGGTCTGACCGAGGAGATCATCTTAAAGGGTGCTGCTGAGGCCTTCCACGGCGGATGGAACCGCGTAAAGCTCTACTTTATGCTGGGACTTCCGACCGAAACCAGAGGAGGATATGGAGGGCATTGCCCTGTTATCCTGAAAAGGTAGCAGAACTTTACTACGATGAGATTCCGAAGGAGCAGCGCAACGGCAAGGTGCAGGTGGTAGCAAGTTCTTCCTTTTTTGTACCGAAACCTTTTACCCCGTTCCAGTGGGCACAGATGTGTACCAAGGAAAAGTTCCTGGAGCGCGCTTACATCGTAAAAGATAAGTTCAAGGAAATGTTAAACCGCAAAAGAGCTTAAAATACAACTACCATGAGGCAGACCTGACGGTGCTGGAGGGTGTTCTGGCCCGCGGTGACCGCAAGGTGGCTTCTGTCGTGGAAGAGGTATACAAGAACGGTGCCATGTTTGATTCCTGGGGCGAGTATTTCAACAACGATACCTGGATGCAGGCCTTTGAGACCTGCGGCGTGGACCCGGATTTCTATACCGTAAGAGAAAGAAACCTCGATGAGATCTTCCCGTGGGATTTCATTGACGCGGGTGTGACTAAGGAGTTCTTGAAAAAACGCGAGTGGCTGACTGCACTCGGTGAAAAGGTAACTCCGAACTGCCGCCAGCAGTGTTCGGCTGCGGCGCAAGAAAATTTGGAGGAGGTGTCTGCTTTGAAGATAAGAATTAAATTTGCCAAGGAAGGCACCATGAAATTCATCGGCCATCTGGATATCATGCGTTATTTCCAGAAGGTCATGCGCCGGGCCGATGTGGACATCCGTTACAGCGAGGGCTTCAGCCCGCATCAGATCATGTCCTTTGCGGCACCGCTGGGCGTGGGACTGGAAAGCCGCGGCGAGTATGTGGATATTGAAGTGCTGAGCACCGATTCTTCAAAAAGATGCTTCGCCGCATCAATGAGAATATGGTCGAGGGCATGGAGGCGCTTTCCTATAAAGCACTTCCGGATGACGCCAGGAAACGCCATGTCTTTAGTGGCAGCAGCCGATTATGAGGTCCCTTCCGGGAAGGCTATGAACCGGAAGACCTGGACGCATTTTTGCCGGGATTGGACGTTCCTGGTTCAAGGAAGAAATCGTCATCGTAAAAAAGACCAAAAAGGGAGAGCGCGAGGTGGATATCCGTCCGCAGATCTACAGATGGAAGCCCGCCCGGATCATGTAATCTTTTTACAGATTGCAACCGGAAGCGCGGCAAACTTAAAGCCGGATGCCGTCCTTCGTGATGCAGAAAGCCGCGGTGAGGCTCTGGGCGAGTTTGTCCCCTGATGGTGACCCGCCTGGAAGTATACGCAGACAAGGGAACAGAAGAGGAACATGAATTTGTAACCCTGGATTCATTTGGAGAAGACATTGAATAAACTGATCGTCACCCGATGGAACAGTCGCGTCCTGACCGCTCTGGTTTCAGAGAAAGCAACCATAGAGCTGGGACTTGTGGACACGGCTTCCATTTTGGGCAATATTTATATTGGAAAAGTAAAAAGATCGTCAAAAACTTAAATTCCGCTCTTTGTGGATTTTCAGAAGGCCGACCGGCTATTACAGCCTCACGGATAATCAAGGTCACGCTGTTTGCCGACGGCCATGAGGGAAAACTCAAAGAGGGCGATGAAATCATTGTACAGGTGGCAAAGGATGCCGTGAAGACCAAGGATCCGGTTCTTACTGGAAACCTGAATTTTCCGGTAAGTTTATGCGGTTCTGACTGCCGGAAAACGGATCATTGGATTTTCGTCCAAGATTGAGGACCGGGAGTGGAAGGAAGCCATGCGCCCGCAGATCGAGGCGCTTCTTGAGGGTAAAGATACCGGCATCATCATCCGCACAAACGCATATGGACGGGAAACAAAGCTCCTTCGGGAGCTATGTTACTGGAACAGTATGAGCGAGTCATGAACAACGCCCGGTACCGCACCTGCTACAGCCTGCTTCACGAGGCAGAGCCGGATTATATTAAGAGTCTGAGAAACAGTCCGTTCGGAAGCCTGGAGGAAGTGGTGACTGACCAGCCGGATGTTTACGCGCGTCTACAGGAATATTTTGAAGTTTCAGATATTTCCGAGACCACCGGGCTGCGTTTTTATGAGGACAAACTCTTAAGCCTGACGAAGCTTTACTCCCTGGATCACGAGATGGAACAATCTTGTCAGAAAAGGGTATGGCTAAAGTCCGGCGGATATCTTATAATAGAGTGCACGGAGGCTATGGTGGTCATTGACGTCAACACCGGAAAGTATTCCGGCAAGAAGAATCTCGCTGACACCATCCGTCTCATCAATCTTGAGGCCGCAAAGAAAATCGCGCATCAGCTGAGACTGCGCAATCTGTCCGGCATCATTATGGTGGATTTTATTGATATGGACACGGAAGAGGACAAAACGCTCTTATGGATACCTTACGGGCGGCGGTACGTCCGGATCCGGTGAAAACAACCGTCATTGACATGACACCGCTGAATCTGGTGGAAATGACACGCAAGAAAGAAAAAAGACCATTCTGGGAACAGATCGCGCAGGTTCAGAAAAAATCTGTGACAAGATTACGGGGAAAGCAAAGGGGATGTAACATGAAGATTATCATTGTGGGCTGCGGCAAGGTAGGACTTACCCTGACCGAACAGCTGAATAATGAGGGACACGATATTACCGTCATCGACAAGGACGGCTCCAAGCTCCGTTCTGTTACGGATAATATCGATGTCATGGGTGTGGAAGGAAATGGCGCAATTTATCAGGTGCAGATGGAGGCTGGTATTAAAGAAACGGATCTTTTGATTGCCACCACCAACTCCGATGAGTTAAATATGCTCTGCTGCCTGATCGCGAAAAAGGCAGGTAACTGCCATACTATCGCGCGAATCCGAAACCCGGAGTATTCCAACGAGGTACAGTATATCCGGGAGGAGTTAAACCTTTCCATGGCCATCAACCCGGAGCTGGGCAGCCACGGAGATTCCAGACTGTTAAAATTCCCGTCAGTCATCAAGATCGATGCCGTTTGCCAAGGGCCGTGTCGAGCTGATGAAGTTTATCATTCCAGATAATTCCGTGCTGGACAACATGCAGGTTTACGAGGTGGGACCGCGTCTGCACTGCAGCATCCCTGATCTGTGCTGTAGAACGTGGTGCGGATGTCATCATCCCTGGCGGTAATTTCCGCCTGCAGAAAGGGAGATAAAATTTCCTTTGTTGCTTCGTCGTCCCAGGCATCCGAATTTTTCCGGCAGGTCGGTATTTCCAACACCACAGTCCGGACTGCTATGCTGGTAGGCGGTGGAAAGATCAGCTATTATCTGGCCAAAATGTTAGAGGACACCGGCATCAAAATTAAAATTATCGAGCAGGATGGCCCGCTGCCATGAACTGAGTGAACTGCTGCCAAAGGCCATGATCATTCACGGAGATGGTTCCGACCAGCAGGTTTGATGGAAGAGGGCATCCTTCAGACCGAGTCCTTTGCGGCGCTGACCGGCTTTGATGAAGAAAAATATCATGCTGTCTCTCTATGCAGCCAGCGTATCAAAAGCCGTTTGATAACCAAGATCAACCGTATTGCCTTTTGAAAATATCATCCAGCAGATGAATCTCGGCAGCATCATTTATCCGAAGATGATCACAGCCGACGGCATCATCCGTTATGTCCGCGCCATGCAGAATTCCATGGGGAAGCAATGTCGAGACCCTGTACAAGATCGTGCAGAACAAGGCGGAGGCGCTGGAGTTCCGCGTTGGAAAAGATGCGCCGCTCATTGGCATACCGCTGGAAAAGCTTTCCTTTAAAAATAATCTGTTGATCGCCTGCATCAACCGCGGCGGACAGATTATCACCCCACGCGGTAAAGATACCATCGAACTGGGAGATACCGTAATCGTGGTTACCACGCATACCGGCCTGAATGATTTAAAGGACATATTAAAGTAAAGGGATGGTTTAGAACGATGAATATTGGAATTGTATTTTTATTTTCTGGGATGGTTCTCGGGATCGAAGGCATTTTAATGATCCTTCCTGTGCAGTGGCACTGATTTACCAGGAACCCATCGGTTTCTATTTTCTGGGTAGCTGTTTTGCGGCATCAGCTTGGATTTTGCTGGCCCATAAAAAGCCAAAGAGTACCGTATTTTACGCCAAGGGAAGGATTCGTACTGGTTTCGCTTAGGCTGGATCGTGTTAAGTTTCTTCGGCGCGCTGCCGTTTTTCTTAAGCGGAGAGATTCCGCATTCTGGAGGGCGCACTGTTTGAAGTCATTTCGGCTTTACCACCACCGGAGCCAGTGTGCTGTCAGATGTGGAGGCCTTAAGCCGCTGCATGCTGATGTGGAGAAGCTTCACCCACTGGATTGGCGGCATGGGTGTGCTGGTCTTCATTCTGGCGGTACTTCCGCTGGCCGGGGCTACAACATTCACATTATGAGCGGAAAGCCCGGGGCCTTCTGTGGGCAAGCTGGTTCCGCGAGTCCGCACCACAGCAAAGATTCTGTACCTGATCTATCTGTTCATTACCGTCGTACAGATTATTCTGCTGCTGTTTACCGGCATGCCGTTATTCGATTCCATGGCCATGAGCTTTGGTACCGCAGGTACCGGAGGCTTCGGCATCTGTCAACAGCAGCTGCGGCGATTATACCGCTCTGCACCAGTGGATCTTCACCATTTTCATGATCCTGTTTGGCGTAAACTTTAACGTGTACTACCTGCTTTTGATCCGCAAGCCGAAGGATGCCCTTCGCTGTGAGGAGATGAGAGGATATCTTGGCATTATTCTGGTTAGTACGCTGCTGATTACCTGGAATATCCGCGGCATGTTCCCGAATATTTGACAGCACTCCGTCATGCGGCCTTTCAGGTTGGCTCCATCATCACCACCACTGGTTATTCCACGACAGACTTTGATCTGTGGCCGGGATTCTCCAAGACCATTCTGGTAAGCCTCATGTTTATCGGTGCCTGCGCTGGCAGCACTGGAGGCGGTATCAAAGGTCTCACGAATTGCCATTGCGGTAAAGACGGTGAACAGGAAATGTTCTACCTGATCCACCCAAGAAACGTCAAAGTTTTAAAATATGAAGGAAAACCGATTGAGCACACTGTGCTCCGTTCCATCAATACTTATCTGGTATATTTATCCTGTTTCGTGGTGTCCCCTGTGCTGATGTCAGCCTGGATAATTTTGATTTGACCACAAACTTCACAGCTATCGCGGCCACCTTAAACAACATCGGACCGGGACTGGAAAAGGTCGGACCGACCTGCAACTTTGGCATTTTCATGTCTACGTTCAAAAATATATCCTGATGTTTGACATGCTGGCGGACGCCTGAGCTGTTCCGGTACTTTGTTATTCTTTCCGCGCTCCTGGAATTGGAAAGTCAGGATAAAATAAGTTTGGCAAAAAATTTGAAAAGTTGAAAAAGGATTGACAGTCACATGATTTCATTATATATAAGTATGCCGCACAGCGAGGTTTGAAAGTTTCGAGTCCAAGATCCGGACACCGAAACTGGCGAGTAATGATAATAGGAGGTGCCATATGTACGCGATTATTGCAACAGGTGGTAAGCAGTACAAAGGTAGCAGAAGGCGATATCATTAAGGTTGAAAAGACTTGGTGTAGACGCTGGCGAAACCGTTACGTTTGACCAGGTTCTTGCAGTTAACAACGGCGAAGTTGCAGATCGGATGCCCGACTGTAGAGGGTGCTACTGTATCCGCAACAGTTGTTAAAGAGGCAAAAGCAAAAAAGGTGATCGTTTACAAGTATGAGAGAAAATCTGGCTACCATAAGAAAAGAATGGTCACAGACAGCTCTTTACCGAAATCAAGATCGACAAGATCAACGCTTAATTGTAAATGGTATGATCCAGACAACAGTATTTGTTGAAATCCACAGATTCAGGCAATGGGATCTTTACTGCGGGATCGTGATTAAGGGACATGCAGGTTATGCTGGAAGGACAAGATATTATCTGCGCAGCAGTTTCTGCATTGGCTATTAATTTTTATAATTCAGTAGAGACATTTACGGATGACGGATTTGAAGGAACAGCAGGACAGGATGACATTCAGTTTGACTTCCGCTTCACTTCAGATATAAGCCCTGAGTCACAGCTCCTTATGAATTCTCTTATTCTTGGACTTCAGAATATTGAGAATGATTATGGAGAAATAAATACATTAATATCCGGTTTAAGGAGGTGTAATACATGTTACAGATGAACCTTCAGTTATTCGCTCATAAAAAGGGAGTAGGTTCTACCAAGAACGGCCGTGATTCCGAGTCCAAGAGACTTGGCGCAAAAGAGCTGATGGACAGTTCGTACTGGCAGGAAACATCCTGTACAGACAGCGCGGTACTACATATTCATCCTTGCAACAACGTAGGTAAGCGCGGCGACGATACCTTATGTGCTTTAGTAGACGGAGTTGTTAAGTTTGAAAGAAAGGGCAGAGACAAGAAGCAGGTTTCTGTTTACCCGAGAGCAATCAACGAGTAATTCTGAGGGCCCCATACAAGTATGTATGGAGCCCATTTTTTCTGTATCCTTAGTGACGGGATGTGCGTTCTGCCTACTGAGGATTCTCATTCAACACCAACAGGAGGTGCTGTATAATGTTCGCAGATAGAGCAAAAGTTTTTATAAAATCCGGTAAAGGCGGAGATGGCCATGTTTCTTTCCGAAGAGAACTTTATGTTCCAAATGGCGGTCCTGACGGCGGGGACGGCGGAAAAGGCGGCGATGTTATTTTCCAGGTAGATACAGGAAAAACACACTGGTAGATTTCCGTCATATTCATAAATATGTGGCAAAAGACGGACAGGAAGGTGGAAAACGCCGCTGTCATGGAGCAGATGCCGATGATGGTGATCGTAAAGGTACCGGAAGGTACTGTAATTAAAGATTTTGAATCCGGAAAAGTCATTGCAGACATGTCCGGTGATAAAAAGAGAAGTTATTTTAAAAGGCGGAAAAGGCGGCCTTGGAAACATGCATTTCGCAACCTCCACCATGCAGGTTCCCAAAGTATGCACAGCCTGGACAGCCTGGACAGGAGCTGTGGGTCAGCTCTGGAGCTTAAGGTGATCGCAGATGTAGGTCTGGTAGGATTTCCAAATGTTGGAAAATCTACATTGTTATCCGTAGTCAGCAACGCAAGACCTGAGATTGCAAACTATCATTTTACTACATTAAATCCACATCTGGGTGTGGTGGATCTGGGTGATGGTGCAGGTTTTGTTATGGCAGATATCCGGGATTGATCGAGGGAGCTTCTGAGGGCATAGGACTGGGGCATTCCTTCCTGCGTCATATTGAGCGTACCAAAGTGTTAGTCCATGTAGTAGACGGTGCTTCTGTAGAAGGAAGAGATCCGTTAGAGGATATTTTAACTATTAACAAAGAGCTGGAGGCATACAATCCGGATCTTTTAAAACGCCCACAGGTGATCGCAGCCAATAAAATGGATGCATGTTATTCGGAAGATGACTCCAACGATGTTATTGCCAGATTAAAGGCAGAATTTGAGCCAAAGGGTATTAAAGTATTTCCAATCTCTGCAGTCAGCAGACAGGGCGTAAAAGAGCTGTTATGGCATGTCAATGACCTGTTAAAGACAGTAGATTCTGCACCGGTTGTATTCGAGAAGGAATTTGAGATTGAGTATCAGGGCGACCGCAGCCTTCCGTATACAGTTACAAGAGCAGATGATGGTGCTTATGTAGTAGAAGGACCGAGAATTGAAAAGATGCTGGGCTATACCAATTTAGATTCTGAGAAGGGCTTTGATTTCTTCCAGAAGTTCCTAAAGAATACGGGAATTTTAGACGACCTTGAAAAAAGCTGGTATCAATGAAGGCGATACTGTCCGTATGTATGGCCTGCAGTTTGATTATTATAAATACTTAAAGAACTGCCTGGACGACGGACGTTCCATCGCAGAAGTACTGGCTGAGCGCACCCGTTCCGAGGTCGTTCAGGTTATCGGCAAGAAGATCGTTCTTTACAAGCCGGCCAAAGACGAGGCAAAGCGCAAAGATCGTTCTGCCTTAATCATCATTAAGTGTGATTACCATTTTGCGAAGGGAGTGTGAGATGCTTGGCCAAGATCGGAATTATGGGCGGAACGTTTGATCCGATCTGGCAACGCACATCTGATGCTGGGCAGACAGGCATGGGAAGAATACGGACTGGATGAGGTCTGGTTCATGCCGTCTCACACCCCTCCGCACAAAACAGACCATCTGGTAACCGGTACCAAAGACCGTTGCGAGATGGTAAAACTTGCGATTGCGGAATATCCTTATTTCCGTTTTTCAGATTTTGAGATTTCCCGAACAGGCAATACCTATACAGCCCAGACGCTGCAGCTTTTAAAGAAGCATACCCGGAACATTTTTTCTTTATCGTGGGTGCAGATTCCTGTACCACATCGAAAGCTGGTATCATCGGAACTGGTGTTAGGGCATGTTACAATTCTGGCCGCAGGCCGTGAATGTGAGGATGCCTCCTGCTCGTTAGAAGAACAGGCAGAATATCTGAGAAACAAATACGGAGCCGCAATTTTTCTTTTACACAGCGATACCATGCATGTTTCTTCCCAGGAACTTCGGGAGCAGGAAAACCTCGGGCTTGGAATCGGAGATCTGGTTCCGGCCAGCGTGGAGCGCTACATCAGAGAACACGGCCTGTATCAACATCCTGACCGTAAGGAGGATACATTATGATAACAGAACAGATCATTACCCTGCGCAAGCAGTTAAAATCAAGCTGGATCCCATGCGCTTTGAGCATTCTGTAAGCGTATCATTCACCTGCACCGCGCTGGCTATGCGCCATGGCTATGACATTCAGAAGGCAGAGCTTGCCGGGCTCATGCACGACTGTGCCAAGCGGTTTACAGACAGTGAACTGATCCAGAAATGCCAGAAGCACGGAGTAGCACTGACAGAGGCGGAAATCAAGGCACCTGCTGTGATCCACGCAAAATATGGTGCTTATCTGGCAGAGAATAAATACGGCATTCAGGACCCGGATCATCTCCGCCATTGCATGTCACACCACCGGAAACCGGACATGACAACCCTGGACAAGATCTTTATACATCGCCGACTACATTGAGCCGCGCAGGGACAAGGCAGACAATCTGCCCCCAGATGCGTTACCTGGCCTTCCAGGATCTGGATGAGACTATGTACGAGATTTTAAAAGGAACCCTGCAATATCTTGGCAAAAGGGAAGTACCATCGATCCGATGACCATGCAGGCCTTTTTCCTATTTTGAAGGGGTCATGAAACACAAGGAAAATAAAAATAGTGGCCTGTAACCGGCATTTTCAGTCATAAATGACCGGATGCAGGCAGATCGAAGAAAAGGAGAAAACGAATGAGTCAGGCAAACGAAATGGTAAAACTGGCCATCACGGCCCTGGAAGATAAAAAGGCGAAGATATCCGCGTGATCGACATCCGCGAGGTATCCGTTCTGGCTGATTACTTCCTCATCGCGAGTGGTTCCAACGGAAACCAGGTTCAGGCTATGGCCGACAATGTGGAAGAGGAGCTTGGCAAAGCCGGATACCCGTGCAAGCAGGTAGAGGGATACCAGAGCGCGAACTGGATCCTCATGGACTACGGCGATATCATCGTGCATGTATTCGATAAGGAGGATCGCCTGTTTTACGATCTGGAGAGAATCTGGCGCGACGGTAAGATCATGGAGGCTAGTGAGTTCGCAGAGTAATTCCCACCAGGATTCAATCGGAACATGTGCTATAGCACATGTTCTCCCACAGCAGTCTAGAGAAAGCCGGAGACTGAACACCATACATTTGGTATCAGTTTCCGGCTTTTGTCATGCTATGATATACGGTTTTTCAAAATTCTATTCCACCGTTACGGACTTCGCCAGGTTTCTCGGCTGGTCCACATCCAGATTCTTTCCGAGTGAAGCATAGTAGGCAATAAGCTGCAGTACTACGGCAATTGGGAATACGGTGAACGGTCATCGACATCCGGAATACGAATCCGGATATCGGCCAGATTGTCATCCACCACAGAACCTTCTTTGGTCAGCAGGATCACAAAGGCGCCGCGGGCTTTGACTTCCCGGATATTGAAATGGTCTTGAGAACACATGTCCTGGGTAGCAATGGCAATAACCGGTACCTGGTCAGAAATCAGGGCAATGGTGCCGTGCTTTAATTCACCGGCTGCGTAAGCCTCCGCGTGAATGTAGGGAGATTTCCTTCAGCTTCAGGGCACCCTCTATGGGAGAAAGCGTAATCCAGGCCACGGCCGATAAAGAACGCATCCGCTCTGGATGATGTGGGAACGACGCCCTTGATCATCTGTTCCTGTACGATCATGGTCTCCATAGCCGGGATCACATCCAGCAGGTCGGAGAGAGGAAGTCCATAGCCTGTTTTTCGGTAAATTTACCGCGAACCAGTGCCATGCGGCAGCCAATCATGTAAAGGGCGGCAAGCTGTACAGAGTATGCTTTGGTGCTGGCCACGGCAATCTCCGGCCCGCATGGGTATAAAGCACATAATCGCTTTCTCTTGCGATGGTGGAACCCTTCACATTTACAATTGCCAGGGTCTTGATCCGTATTCATGGGCCAGACGCAGGGCAGCCAGGGTGTCGATGGTCTCACCGGACTGGGAGATGACCAGCACCAGAGTGTGTTCATCAATCAGCGGCTGTTCATAGCGAAACTCGGAAGCAATGGTTACGGTAACCGGGATCCGCAGGATCGGCTCCATCAGGGCACGGGCTACCATACCGGTATGCATGGCGGTTCCGCATGCCACGATATGAATCTGATTGCAGTCTTTGAAGATCTCATCCGGGATCTTGTCATCGGAGAAGTCCGGAAGTCCCTTGCTGATACGCGGCAGGATGGTGTTCTTCATAGCCTCCGGCTGCTCATGGATTTCCTTCATCATGAAATGCGGGTAGCCGTTCTTCATGGCAGCGTCCATATTCCAGTTCACGGTCATGATCTCCGGATAAACCTTGGAGAATGTCTCATCCATATTGTATACGTGCACTTTGTAAGGAGTCAGGCGCACAATTTTATCTTTCCGGTACCACAAAGTACTGATTGCTGTACGGAATCAGCGCAGTCAGATCAGAGGCGATGATGGCGCCTGCATGGGTGTAGGAAGCCACCAGCGGGCTGACTTTGCGCAGCGCGTAAACAGAGCCAGGCTGATCATCGAACAGGATGCAGAAAGCCATAGGAACCCACGATCAGTTCCTGAAGTTTGAATGGCCTTTAACGGGTCTCCGTCATACAGAGCGTCCAGCACGCGCGCAGCTACCTCACTGTCCGTCTGGGAGACAAGCTGGTTCTGGGCGGAACTGCTCGGTCAGTTCGTGATAGTTCTCAATGATGCCGTTGTGGATCAGAGTGACCCTTCCGGCGCGGTGCGGATGGGCGTTGGCATCGGTAACACCTCCGTGGGTGGCCCAGCGGTATGGCCGATGCCGCTGTGAGCGGTTCCATGTACGTTTGCCTCACAGTATTCTCTTAAATTCTTTACTTTTTCCAACCTTTTTTCGCGATGCAGATGCTGGTATCCTCCATGCAGAGACTCAACCCGGCACTGTCATAAACTGCGGGTACTCCAGGCCGCTGAGGCCATCTAAGAGGATCTTGCCTGCATCTAAAGGTCCTGAATATCCAATAATTCCACACATATTATAAAAATTCCTTTCTGTCTTTCCTGTTGTCATGGTTCATAATCATAATCCGCTTCTTTTTTGAGCTGGCGGCAGGATGCTTTCAGCCAAAAAATGCGTACAAAAAGAAGAGCCTCCGGTTATCCTGCGTTTGTTTGCGGTTGCCCGCATATTTCACAGAATATACACGCCCGGAGAAGCATGGGGAGAGTACCCGCCGAATTTTCGATGATCTCTCCACCTCGTTAACCTGAAAAACCAGCTTTGCAGCTTTCACGTACAGTCCTCAGGTGCATGGCGCTATAGCTTTGCTATTGGGTGTTTCTGTTCCTCCTGAAAAACGAAATCGCGTCTATTATAGACCAGAATGGTTTTTTCGTCAATGAAATGCTGTTTCTTCATGAAATATTAAAGTTTCCACTCTGTATTTTCCGAGAACTTCTGTGCTAAAATACGAAGTTGTATTGCTACACCAAAACCAAAGAAAAACGAGATAACGAGTATGAAACCACATTTCAATTCTGAACAGATCGTGAAACGCATTGCGGATTCCATGATCCGTTATAAAAAGCAAATGGGCAGCTGCTGGAATGGCGCTGGTTCTGGGTGGCGGAGCATTGGTGTTTCTTTTCTGTATCATCCTGCTGTAAAAGCCGCTGGGCGAGCAGGATTCCGAAGCAGAAGAAACCACTGCAGCCGCAACCACGACCGCAGCTACAGAGGCAGAGACCGAAAGTGCCTGGGTTCCCACGCTGGATGAGTTAAACCTGGCACACTATTTTCCGGAAGGTGAAGAAGATACGGACATCACCAAAAAGCCTGGCTGGACACGTATTCCATGAGCTGATGACCCGGGATGCCAACTGGTCCAGCGCCATTTACAGCTATTCCGATGTAACACCGGTAGATATGGCAGCAAAGCTCGGCGTTTCCAGAGACCGGATTCTGGGGAAATATAACCCGGAAGACAAAAGCCACCAGAAGGAGAACCCTTCTACCTGGACCATTGGCAGCTTCCGCAACGTAAAGATTCAGGCGGTAGACGGAGACGGCCATGCCGTTTCTCCCTATTCCAATGTGCCACAAATCATGTCAATGGCCAATGTCTATACCTATTATCATAATCGGAGGACAGCGACGCGTTCCTGTCCTATGCAAAAGCCCTGTGGGAGGCCTCCCATTCCTACACCATGTCCATCAGTGATGTGTATTACTGTTCCGGATGTGTCGGAAAAGACGCGGAAGAGCTGGAAAAAAAGGCTTTGATGGAAGAAGCCGAGGCAGAAAAAGAAAATCCGGATCTGGAGCGCCCATATGAAGAAATTTCCGGCGAAGAAGACGCAGGGGACGGACAGTCAGCATCGGCTGAAACGCAGACCAGCGTGATTACGGCAGGACTCAGCACCTCAGAGAAAAAGCAAAAGAAGCGAGCCGGGCCGAGAGCATCGCAGCGGAAACCGAGACGGGAGACGGTTCCGGAGTCTACCAGCGGCGTGATCACGGCGCCATCAGGGCAGAAAAGCAGCGTCTCCTTTCCAACGCGGAGAAGTCGGCAGCTGTTCAGGACGCAGCAGATGCCGGACAGGCCGTTTCAGAATCCGGAGAACCGGCATCGAAACTGCGGAATCGAACATAGAAACATCCGCAGAAACAGAACCGCAAAAAGAAGGAAGCAGTGAAGCAGAAACTTCCGCAGCCGAAGAACAGAAGAGCAGTGGTTTAAGCTGCGGGCCATGTGGACCTGACCATTACCATGAAAATCGGCGGCCTGAATGAGGGTGCCGGTCTGTTGCCCTGGACGCGGTAGGAAATGATGCAAATAAATACAGCGGAGCGCCTGGCAGGGCTGGACAAGAGGAAAACCGCGCGGCGGCATTTCCCTGGCATCCGAAGCTGGTATCAGAAATATGGTCTCAGCGTATCCTCCATTTCCACGGAACACCACTGAGCGCGGAAGAATTGAAACCTATCTGGATGAGCTTCCGTCCGATATCTCAGACACAGAAAGAGCTTCTGCGGTTTGCGTTAAATTCCGTGGGCAAAGGTACCTTATTACTGGGGTGGAAAGCCCTCCGCGAAAAATTACGAAGGCAATCATTTTGGAACGTTAATGCCGCCGGATGTAGACGGACGTACGTTAAAAGGACTGGACTGTTCCGGATGGATCAGCTGGGTATACTGGTCTGTGACGGAACCCATCTTCCTATGGGGAACCAGCGGCCTGGCGGCCCTTGGAAAACGTATCAGCCGGGAGGACCTGCAACCGGGAGATATCCTGATCGTACCGGGCAGATTCTCGTAATGGTCATGTTCCTGGGTTGGACCTCCGATGGAAGAATCCGCTGTGTGCATGAAACCAGTGGTTCCATCAATAACGTTACCGTTGGAACACGCAATGCGGATGGCCTTATTACCGCCGTCTGATTGATTAAATATGACCGGCGAGCTTCCGGCCAGAAGGGTATGGTTTGAATTACAGAGAGGAGGGCCATTTGAGGGGACGAGCTGGACCGCATGCGCTGGGCAGCAGCAAAAAAACAGGAGCGCACCGTCCGGCCAGAAGCAGTCGGCGCAGTACTCGGATTCCGTGCCAAGCGCCGCAGTTACAGCCGCACACCGGATGCGCCATAGGATCCAGATGAGTTAAGCCCGGACCAAATTGAAAACTGGATCTGGATGATTACGATACTTATGAAAACGCGCTGGAGCAGGAATTAAAACCGCACCATCGCGCAGAGCGAAAAAAGAGCAAGGGATATTCAAGGGGAGGAACCGCCAGAGCGATATGAGACAGGACCGTGCCGCTTACGCTTACGAAAGACCTCAGAAAGCGCCGAAAGAAAAAACCTTCGGAAGATCTGAAGTTCTGGTAGTCTGCCTGTTTGCAGGATTGTTTTCGCCATTTCGGGATAATGGTTACTGGACCATTGCTGTGTTTGGTGTGGATTCACGGCAATCTGGAAAAGGCGCGCTTTCTGATGTAGAAAATGTTCAGCCAGCATCAACAAGAAAACCGGTGAGATCCGACTGGTGTCTGTATTCGCGACAGCTACCGCGGATCTCCGACAAAGACAATTACGACAAAATCAATGAGGCTTTATTTCCTGGGTGGTCATGAACAGGCCGTACATGCGCTGGAAAGTAACCTGAACCTGAAAATCGATGATTATGCTACGTTTAACTGGAAAGCGGTCGTCGATGCCATTAACGTTCTTGGCAGCGTGGATATGGAAATCAGCGACAAAGATTTGCCTACATCAATTCCTTTATCACAGAAACCGTAAATTCCACCGAGGTCGGTTCCTATCAGCTGGAACACAGCGGCATGAACCATTTGGATGGCGTGCAGGCTGTGGCTTACGCGAGACTGCGTCTCATGGATACCGACTTTAACCGGACGGAACGCCAGCGCAAGGTACTCGGACAGGCGATGGAAAGGCAAAATCAGCAGATTTTAAAACCTTAAAGACCCCAGTAGGCGCGGTTTACCCGCAGATTTCTACCAGCATCGGGTCGATGATGTTCTCACCATGGCAAAGGGCGCCAGAAAGTATTATATTGGGCAGACTTCCGGGTTCCCGTTCTCATCAGGAGATGAAGATCGGCAAGAAGTCCTGCGTAATTCCAACCACGCTGGAGAGCAATGTGGTACAGCTCCATACCTTCTTATATGACCAGGAGCAGTATGACGCACCGTCCTCCGTAAAAAGGAAATCAGCAATTACATTGCCCAGAAAACCGGCCTTGGAGAGCCTGGCAAGGATACGGAATCTGGCAAGAATGTCGGCGCGGAAGGCAATAATGGTGGAGGAGGACAGACCGGAGGAAAGGCAGAACAGCCTGCTGCAGCCCGGCCCAGACCGAACCGGCTGCGGGAAGAAAGCAGCGCATCTGTGGAGGAGTCTTCCGAAACAGAAGAGGAGACCATCGAAAGCTCTGCAGCAGAAGAAACTGAGGAAACCGAAACCTCCTCCGGCGTCATCAGTGCGCCGCAGGACCACCCGGGTTCCACTGAGACAACCGCTTCCGATCACACCAGTGATGGGCCGGGGACCGTCTGCAGGGCCAGGATCTTCCAATGGACCGGGCACCTCAAATGCTCCGACCGCGGCGGAAACCAACGCGGCCTTAGAGGCACTCGGGACAGAATTCCGGCAGCGGGGCAGAAGAAGCCGGACCGGAGTATAAAACAGCGTCCGTCATAATATACAGAAATCTGCTTATTGGCCATTCATCTTTGTAGAATGAGACAAAATTCAAAAAAATGGCAAAAACTATTATACAAAATAAAATTTTCCGCTATAATAGCACCTCGGTAACAATCATACATCATACAGTTTTATGAGAACGCAGTGAGATGCACACCGGAAATCTGCAAGCAGGTTCCCGATATCTGAAATCAGAATGCAGTGGAGTCGCAACGAGTTTGACGGCTTCGCTGCATTTTTATTTTCTGCGAAGCTCCCACCCCAATTTCGCAAAAATACTGTGTTCCCAGACAAT
>VOFG01004127.1_pt1 | contig 21052 bp, 44 predicted proteins | sample 5384171 | NCBI WGS metagenome assembly VOFG01 (sample SAMN12384726, study PRJNA508395) | human gut metagenome | isolation source: healthy gut F | host: Homo sapiens
GACTCCCCGCCGGCACTTACTCGAAGATGTTGCCTTTCATGTTTATAGGATGGAGTTATCTGAGTACTGGATAGTCTTGAATGGATGTCGTGTCATAGGAACGGTAAAGAGGGTATGGCGGACCCGTATGATCGGTTGATTCGTTTTATCAAGAATCAGGATAGAATTGAAATTGTATCCTCAGGTATTTTACCTGGGAGATACTCCCGCCTTGTATGATGATTATATTAAAAATGTGATCTCTCCCGTGATGTGGCTTCCTTTGGAGATTAAAGCCAACTGCCGATAGTTATTTGTAGATATTAATGATTTGTTTCGAGTGATTATTGTGATTGTTTTCCTTGAAAGGAGCGAAGGTAAAATACCCCACCCGATCATCAAACATTCTTTTGTCTCATCGGTTTCTCCGGTAAAAGAAACCATGACGCCCCCACCTCCCAAAGAGAAGAAGTGTACCCACCATCCTTCACTTCCCCGTCAACAGCATAACCACGCATGGAACGGAAATTTATATTTTCCGGAAAAGCTTTTTACATCCAAAGCATAGACTGCTCCTGCTGATAACCACCTAATTTTAAGGCTACCTTCGCTCCTTTCAAGGAAAACAAATCACAATCACCAGAAACAAATCGGTAATATCTACCAAATAACTATCGGCAGATTTGGCTTTAATCTCCAAAGAATACATCACGGGAGAGATCACATTTTTAATATAATCATCATACAAGGCGGGAGTATCTCCCAGGTAAAATACCTGAGGGGATACAATTTCAATTCTATCCTGATTCTTGATAAAACGAATCAACCGATCATACACGGAGTCCCCGCCATACCCGAAACGAGCATCCGTACTCCGCTCTTTCTGTGCCGTTCCTTTATGATCGTTACGGCCACCAGAATATCCCGTTCAAGTTTATCATCCGGTACTTCCAGATAATATCTTCCATCCTGTACATAAACATGAAAGAACCCGGCATCTTTCGGGGGTATCTTTATGAATAAATTCATCTATAGACACCTCTTTCTCATCCTCTTTCTGAACCACACGATTCTCAGCCCCGCTACTTAATACGTACAGGAAAACAATATAATCAACAAATATTTCATACTAACGATTTAATTCATTGCCTATTTTTTGCAAATCCATGTTATAATTCTCGATAAAATAATCCCGCACCATATCATACCGCTTTTCAAAAGACCGTTTACATCTTTTGCCGGATTCAAGATACCATCCCAGTTCGCCATAGAATGATCCCATTCATTGAAATATTCGGGAGTTCTTGTTAAAAAATTCCTCACTAAAAGTTATCATCATCATCAAGAAACTCGTCCAATCTGTTTCAACCGAAACACTATAGGTCTTCAGACTAGCACACGGAACTCCTAATTTCCATAATTCCACAGGACTCATACTATTGATACCATCTGTTTTATAGTTTGTAACTTCCTCAAATTCTTTCGTGGTGAAGTTTTACCTCTCCCAATCATACTCTCTATAAAATCTGATTTATTTTCACTCCGGAAAGCTAAAGTATCCTTTTCGTCATCTGTATCACAGTTTCATTACCATAAGATACACATATATTATCGTAATTATACCAAGCATTTACTCCCTTTCCTTTGTATATCACTTTAAAACCTTCAGAAAAATCATATTCTGCATATACAGAGTCTATATTAGAACAAAGCATAATTTTTTACGGGTAAGAATTCTTTCAAAAACTCATCCGAATAGAAAGAAAACCATGCATTTTGAAGTAAATCTACTTGTTGACCAACATAATTCTCGTCTGCCGGAGTTACAATGTAACCATTTGTTCCCTCTTCTCCCAAACTTCCATTCATCCAACCGGAAGGAGTCCAATAAGTATCCTTGTCTGTAAACTTATATAATAAACAACTACTATATTGATCATAAATATCTACAATTACATCATCATAATCATGTGTCCCTTGAGGAACAGAATAACTGAAACTATATTTGAAGGTTCCAAATCCTTTTTCATCGTAACATGAAACTGTCAATCCCAAATATTGACAAAAACAATAATTCGATATAAAAAAATAACTCCATTTCATATTTTATCTGGGATTTTTGTTTTAATTTATAATTTCGTTCCATTGCATCATACGGGATAGGTAAAGCATACAATAAAGAGTTACTTTCCAATACATATTCCTGTTCTGTTCCTTCACTATCAATATATCTATGAGTCACAGATAAACAAAAAACGTTTAATATCAAACCAACGGAAGCCTTCCTCCATACATAACTCCAATCTACGTTCATTCACACAAAAATCCAATAAATCCTGCGCATTCGTAATCTCTTCATCTACATAAGTCCCGGCAACATATCTAGTCTCTCTCCAATGTATTCAAATCATTCAATGCCTGTACCCGATCATTTTCATCGCCTTTTGTCATGAAACGACGGGTTAATGCTTCTGCCCGGTTTAAATAAGCTTCAGCCATACGAATACCGTGGTCACCACCATATGAAGAATTATAACCGATCTTACTTCCATAAGTTCCTCTAACAAAGTCTGTACTAAAATAAACATCATCCCTTAAATCATTTGTTCCATATGCACCCAACAATTGAGACGATACATCCCAAGGAACAATCTCTTGATAAGATTGGGTGAAAAAATAGGGAGAACTAGAATTATAAAAAGATTTACCCCATAACACCAAACAACTTCTGAACTAGCATCACTATCATAAATACTTTTGTCTGTTCCTACCAACATAGACAAACGTGTTAACATCGGACCTTGTTCTATTGCCATTTGGGCATACTGAATCGCTTTATCCAAATCTTCATCACTTCCACGAAACAAATAAAAACGAGAAAGTAATACGTATGCAGCTATATTTCCTACCCGGTAAACATTATCCGGCGTATAATTTTCTTCTAATAAAGAAGTTGCTGTTAACAAATCCTCTTCTACCTGTCCATACAAGGTCTCTAATGAAGATCGTTCAGGATAATCATCAGTCAAGTCCATCGTTAATATCAAAAGGTACTCCCAATGCCGTTTTGGGATCAACACCTTCCGCATTATAAAGCTTGACAATAAATCATTGCTAATTTCAAATAATAAAATCCTCGTAATAAAATTGCTTGCCCAAGTAACGCATTCTTTTCCTGCTCAGTTCCGGACACCTCTGGAATATAATCAATCACGTTACATCCCATAATTTTCTCGTAATACACTTTCCACGAGTTTACATCATCCGGAAAAAATTCTCCCCGTCCAAACATCATTGGATTAAAAGTAAACACAGGAGTTCCGTTTTCATGTTTTGTTGCATACATTTCATTCAAAGAACCATTACATTGTATTTCATCTGTCAATAACATCAAATAACTATCTGATGCAAACTGATAAGGATAAGCCTCCTTGTACATCACGGAGCGTAAATCTTCTACCGTAGAACGGTTTTATCTCATCTTGACTTGATTCTTTAAAGAAATCATGACAAGAAGAACAGATAAATAAAATTCCCCAAAGCCATACATATAAGTTATTTTTCATAATCATATCAACTAAAAAGTTACACTAAAGATTAAACGAATACGAACTGGTCACCGGTTGTGCTCCCGTTGCAACCTCGGGATCCCGTCCCTTGAAATCCTTACTAGCAATAGTAAAAGGGTTAGACATACTTGCACCCATACTAATATATTTTTACTCCAAAACGTTTTGCTAATTGCTCCGGGAAAGAATAATTCAATGCAATACTATTACATTTTAATGACGAAGCATTCACTACCCGTACATTACTGTAATTATACATCTCGTAAACATTTGTGTATGTCTTAGTATCCGGAAGCAAAGAATTTAGCAACATTTTTATCTGGCAATCCCGGGAATTTTGCATTCGTATCCCCCGGTTTCCAACGATTATTCAACTCAGAAGATAGATTCTCATATTCAGAAGGAAGTGTTTGTGACTCATAAGCAGTCATTAAAAAAAACTTTTTACCTCCAACTTGTAAATAAAAATTGGTGGATAAAGATAATTGTTTGTATCTAAAAGACATAGTTAATCCCCCCGTAAAATCCGGATCCAATTTCCCGGCATACCTCATATAAGCAGTAGGATCATTCAATGGGTCACTTCCATCGTGTACGTCCAAATTAATAATTGGATAACCAGTTTGTTGATCTATCCCTCACAGTCAAAAGCCCAAAATGAAGAAACAGGATAACCCTTTTTGTAATACTCTCCACCTACAACCGTTCTCCAGGTTAGATTCTGTATCCCGACTTCCGTCATCTTATTATTATTCTTGGATGTATTCAGTCCGATATCCCAAGTAAAATTCTTTGTTCGCACAGGTAAAACTTACACTTAATTCCCAACCAGAATTATTCATGCTCCCACCATTCACTGGCATATTCTCTATACCATATTCCTGAGGTACTAATAAGGAAGTAATCATATCTTTTCCTTTTTTCTTCAAGTAATATTCAAAACCAACACGAATTTTATTCTGAAACAAGCCCATATCTACCCCCATAATTGTACGAAGAAGTTTTCTCCCAACGCAAATCTTCATACGGAAGAGAACTAATTTCAAGTAAATCATCTCCTGTATTTTGATCTGTGATTTCACTAGCAGACCCAGTAGGAACCTTTACAATCAAAGATGGACTATAATTAGTTGCCATATTTCTTTGATAACCATAACTAAAACGTAAACTTAAATCTGACACGATATTTTGCTTGTTAAACCAAGTCTCCCTAGAAACATTCCAACGAAGTCCTCCTGCCCATACTGGGTTAAAATTTTCATTGGCATAACGGCCAAAACGATTGGATGCATCTAATCGTACACTAAAATTAACCACATACTTTCCATCATAAGCATAATTCATTGTTAAATAGGCCCCAAATTGATTAGTTTTCTTATCTGTAATCTTACGAGTAAATTTTTCCAATAACTCATTTGCATATTGAGTATTACCATACGGATTAGTCCGAACTATCGGAACTTGGGCAAATGATTTTCCCCTATATTTTAAATAGCCATATGTTGTTGAAGAATAACCTGTATTCTTTGTACTACTTAATTCAACTCCCAACATGGTTGTTAAAGCGTGTATCTCATTAAATACCTTATCATAAGAAAGCGAATTTCTCCAATTCCAAGATACCGATTTGTTCTCATCCTGACTATATTCACCTCCCACAGGAAGTTGTGAATTTTTTATATTCAGCATCAACAGCCTTGTAAACACCATAATTATATTACGAATTTTAGCTATATATTCTGTTCTTTCCGTAGCCCAAGCTTCTCCTATAACTGAAGCTACATTCACACTTCCTAGCATCTGAAACTTCAAAGATTCCGTAAAATCATAATTCAAATTCAAATTCGAGTTAAAGAAAAAGTTTTATTAGAAGTTCCCCGATTCATCTCTTTCATTAATAATATTAAACAAATAACCACTTTCTTTTTGGTAATAAGACAAATTCCATTATCTTCATAAGCCGCTATTGCTCGGTTTGTCTTAGTGGCATATTCATAAGGATTAACGATAGTAAAACCTTTGTCGTTCCATGAGATCCAGACAACGAGAAAGAAGCCCTAAATTTATTCGTTACTGTCATATCCAACCCCACATTCGCTCCATAAGACTCCAGAATCATTTCCGACAGCAGTTCCCTTGGTGGAATTATACGATAAAGATGTATAATAACGTATATCTTCACTACCTCCCGGAAACAGAAATCGAGTGATTGTGACTGAATGGATTACGAAAAAGAATATCAAACCAATCCGTATTTGTTGTTTCCAACTTAGCAACACGCCGCTCAAACTCATCTCCAGAAATTTCTTTATCCAAATACTGCTTTAATACCCCGGCATAACCAATATTATTATTTGTCCAAGAAGCTGTTAAACCTCTTTGAAATATTTCACGAGACACCGCAACTCGTTCTTTTAGAATTCATCAGTTCCAATTTATCGTAAGTAACTTGTTCTGCCACATTCAAAGAAGCAGAATAAGAAATTGAAGCGGCTCCCGTTTTTCCTCGTTTTGTTTTAATAACAATAACTCCATTGGCTGCACGGACCCCATAAATTGCAGTAGAAGAAGCATCTTTTCAAGACTGTAATACTCTCGATATCACTAGGATTCAACCACGAAATTGAACTACCTACAAAATTCCGGATATAATCAAAGTTATCTGAATTAATTTCTCCTACACTATTAAAGGTTTGCGCATCAAACGGAAGTGGATCTTCTTGAATAATCCCATCCACGACCCAAATCGGCTCCTGGCTACCTAACAACGTCGAAGTTCCCGAACTCTTGTTTTTGCCGTACCCCGACCAGTCCACTTGTATTTGTGATAACAACACCCGGTAATCGCCCCTGTAATGCCTGTTCCAACGTATTAGTTCCACTGAAATGCAAATCTTCTGCTTTAATAGAAGAAACAGAACCAGCCATTCTGGTCTTATCAAATTCCTGATAACCAGTCACAACAACCTTCTCCCAACTGAGTCACGTCTTCCTTCATAACAACCGTGTATTCCAACTTATCTTTTTCAAGTTTCAGATATTCGGTCTGCATACCGATAAAACTGACAATCAAAGAATCCACACCTTGAGGAACCCGAATTGAAAAATTTCCTTTGGAATCCGTCACAGTTCCGATGGTCATTCCCTTCAATAACACGGTTACTCCCGGAAGTGGTTCTTTCTTTGAATCAACAACTTGTCCCTTAACAATGACAAACATCTGACTAGTATTATCATTTCAACCTTCCGTTTGATCACTACAATCTCATCCTTCACGTCATACGTGAAACCTTCCTTCTCTAAAACCCGTTTCAGTACCGCCTCCCAATTCTCCCGCTTTTGCCTCCACGGTAACCGGTTTCGCATCTTTAAACAGCAACGAATTATACAGGAAATTCAGCCCTGTTTTCTGCTTCATCACTTCCACGAACCTCTCTAATTTCACTTCTTGCAAATTCAAAGAAACCGTATCCGGCACGACTTTAGCACCATATCCCGCCAAACTTTCTAGCGTCAGGATAAGCGTCAAACTTATCACGTGAAAAAAGCTTCTACATTTTAAAGCCTTTTCCACTTCAAGAATGGATTTTTTTTTCATAGATTTGTAAATTACTTGTTAAATGAGATAATGGACATCGAACCTGAGAAATTTGTAGTCCGTTATCTCGCTTTTTTATTTATATAGGATCACTTGATTCCCTTCCACCCGATACTTCATATCCCCGGTACGGGTTAAAGCATCAAAAAATACATTTATATCATCATATCGTTTCAAATTCCCTGTAAATAGAAGTCCTCTCAACTCTTCTTCTTCAAAAGCACGGATATATTATACCATCGTTCCAACGTCTTCATGATATCTCCCAGATGCTTCTCCCGAAAACATACATACCGTCTTTCCATCCCACAAACTCCTCCACATCCACCTCCTGCCGGATCATCTTCCCGTCCTTGGACGTGACCACTTGTTCTCCGGGTTGAATAACCAACGGATCAGACGTACCGGTTTCAACGCTCACTTTTACCCCTTACCAGCGTCGTATAGCTCTCCGGAGCATCCACGTAGGCATTTATCCCAAAGACGTTCCCAACACCCGTACGTCCCCAAAAGATGTTTTCACGATAAAGGTTTTTCGTTCTTCACCACATCAAAAAATGCTTCTCCTTCCAGTAAAACCCTCCCGACGGTCACCGACGAACGTTACCGGGATATTTCAACCGGGTCTCGGCATTTACCCATACCCTTCGTCCCGTCATCTAGTTTAATCATACATTCTCCTCTCGGAACCTCCAGTTCATTATAAACAACCTCTGTCGTTTTTTTCACTTTCGTGATAAACAATCTCCCCCATTCTCTATATTCAATATTCACACCCTCCTCCTGCAATATTTGTGCGGTTATTTCTTCAACGTGAACCTCGGTTCCGTCGGCTAAACATCAACGGGCCTTCTTCTCCCCTGCCGGAATAATCTTTCGAGGCCACGGGCGGTGGAGCGACATTTTCTTTTCTTCCCAAAAGTCATCCATAACATCGACCCAGTACAATCACCCACACGGCAACCACAGCAACCCAACGTACGATTCTGATTCGTCCGAATGTCCATCCTCTTCTTTCCTTAAACGCGATAAGCCTTTTTGGGAAGAATACTTCTCGTACTCCATAAATTGCTTTTTCAAATAACCACGAGCACTCAACTCCTTGTATACATCTTGTAAGGATTGGTCATCCAGCAATTGATCCAATTCCTTTTGCTTCCTTATCACTTAGATCTTTTATCAACGATTTTTGATCAAAGACGCATCATCATATATCGTTTTTATTTTTCATCATCTGTTATCGGTTCACTTTGTATACTCATAATACACAACTCCCGATTTCAGATGACACGAGTAGGCTCATTTTTTTCAATTAAATTAAAAATAGGCACACGGAATCCTGAAGCTTCGAACGTAACGACCTGAATCCACGACTTTTATGAGTCTTGACCGTATTTCACTTATCCCCAATTTTTCCGCAATCTCATCCCACGAATACCCCTCGATACTCATCAGAATAACCTTCTTCTGTTCCGAAGGCAAGGCTTCAATATACACGTACAACTGCCGGGTTACTTCCTCCCGCACCGTTCTGAGCATACACATCGTCAGCGGTAAAATCACTTTCAGCCCCGATAGAATTCAGAATAGTATCATGGATCTGGTTATTCCGCACGAACACCAATGCGTTATTATAGCAAGCCCGATACAAGTAACGAGTCAAATCTTGCACGGAATCAAATCTCTTTTCAGACCTCCAGATGGCGATAAAAACCTCCTGTACCAAATCCTCCAGTACTCTCGGAGCCCTTCAAAATCCGGTTCACGTAAGCACATAATGCCGCATAGTAATGACTCGTAAAGACTTTTCCAAGCCTTTTCATTCTTGCGGTTTACCCGGATAAAATCAACTGCTCATCTATCATTTCATCTAAATTTTTATCACCCAGAAAGCAAATATACGAAATAAGATTAAAAATCAAACATAAATAATAACCTCGCGGCTTTACTTCCCCCCCCATATTGAACTAACCCTACGCCCTAGTCTCCCATCACTCAAGCATATCTCACCCTATAACAAATATACTTCACCCCTACCCCGAATCCAAACAAAATCGTCTCAAATATCTATTTTATCGAGGATAAATGCAACATGAATACAGGATGAATGCTCCGTGATCTAAAATGAACTATCAATTAAATGTAAAGGAATCATACTAAAGACTAGACAAGCTCTTAGCCCAAAAGCGAGGTAAGTCATGACAACATTACCCCTGTTTCACCGCAGGTAATTCTGAATACCGCCCCATCATAACACAAATCCGTATTTGGAAAAATCTCCCGTGCTTGTTCCAGTAAAGGGGTCGGATCGGGATAACGGGATGAAAAATGTCCCAGCAGGAGGTGCTTCACCCCAGCAAGCACGGCCATTTGCGCCTGCTTGTCCTGCAGTACTGTGAAAATGTTTCTTTGGCCAATCCTTCGGCAAACTCGTTCCCGTAAAGTAGATTCGTGATAAAGTAAATCGACCCCTTTCACGTATTCGGCAAAAGACTCCCGGAAAAGCGTGGCGGTCATGTAAGCATACGAACGGGGTGCAGGTGGTGCCGTTGTCAAACGGCCATTCGCGATAATCTCGCCATCAGGAGTAACAAAATCCCCCCCTTCTTCAATCGGCATAAAGCCACGGGCACAGAAAGCATCGGTCATCTCCCTTTAATATTTCTCTCCTTCTCTTTTCGGCAAACAGGAAACCCGTCACCGGGGCCTCGTAACGATGCTTCAATGGGAAAAGCATGAACCGTCATCATACGATCCTCGTAGATCAAACCGGGTTCACGATCCAGATGGTGAAAAATCAAAGGATAATTCAAACGGGAGTTCATCACCTTTCAGCTGGAATTCAATGATCTCCTTTCCAAACGCTTATCGGAATAGATATGTAATTCAGCCCGACGGTTCTGTAATGAAAACTGGATAATAGACCAATTAACCCGAAGAAATGATCCCCGTGCAGGTGAGAAATAAAAATATGATTAATCTTATTGTACGGCACCGGAAACGTCGCAACTGTTGTTGTGTACCCTCGCCGCAGTCAATAAGAAAGTACCGCTCAAGTACATTGAGTACCTGAGCGGCAGCATTTCTTTGAAGCGTGGGGACGGCTGAACCGCACCCCAGTATAGTCAGTTCGAATTTCACAAATTAATTGTTCTTTTCTTCCTCTTCTTTAGCTTCCATTTGGTCTTTCAAAGCAGCCAACTCGGTGATATCACCTAAAGTTGTTTTTTCCAATTTTCTTTCACTTTCTTTCACTGCTTTTTAGTAGCGCTAGCCTCATCTTTCTTCTTGGCATTATCAACCGCCTTTTGCTCGTCTTCGAAAATACGAGAGTGAGAAAGAATGATTCTCTTGGCACCCTTGTTGAACTCGATCACCTTGAACGGTAATTTCTCGTCAACCTTAGCCTGAGTTCCGTCTTCTTTACCAAGTGTCGAGGAGTAGCAAATCCTTCTACACCGTAAGGTAATGCGATAACAGCACCCTTGTCAAAGATTTCAGTGATCGTTCCTTCGTGGATAGAATCAGCGGTAAAGATCGTTTCGAATACATCCCACGGATTTCTCTTCCAATTGTTTGTGACCTAAGCTCAATCTTCTGTTATCCTTGTCGATTTCAAGAACTACAACATCGATCTCAGCACCGATTTGAGTGAATTCTGCCGGGTGTTTTACTTTCTTCGTCCAAGACAAATCAGAGATGTGGATCAATCCGTCAACTCCTTCTTCGATCTCTACGAATACACCGAAGTTCGTGAAGTTACGCACGATAGCTTTATGTTTCGTACCAACAGCATATTTCTCCTCGATATTTTGCCACGGGTCGTTTTTCAATTGTTTGATACCCAAAGACATCTTTCTTTCGTCACGATCCAAGGTAAGAACAACAGCCTCTACCTCGTCTCCCACTTTCATGAAATCCTGAGCTGAACGCAAGTGTTGAGACCATGACATTTCAGATACGTGGATCAAGCCTTCTACACCCGGAGCGATCTCAACGAAAGCACCGTAATCAGCCATAACCACTACTTTACCTTTCACGCGGTCACCCACTTTCAAGTCTGCGCTCAAAGCATCCCACGGGTGCGGAGTCAATTGTTTCAAACCAAGAGCGATACGTTTCTTCTCGTCATCGAAGTCAAGAATAACAACGTTCCACTTCTGATCCACCTCAACCATTTCGCTCGGGTAATTAACGCGACCCCAAGAAAGGTCTGTGATGTGAATTAATCCGTCTACGCCACCCAAGTCAATGAATACTCCGTAAGAGGTAATATTTTTAACAGTACCTTCAAGCACTTGTCCTTTTTTCCAGTTTAGAAATGATATCTTTCTTCTGTTGTTCCAACTCAGCCTCGATAAGAGCTTTGTGAGATACAACAACGTTTTTGAATTCTTGGTTGATCTTAACCACTTTGAATTCCATGGTCTTGCCAACATAGATATCATAATCACGAATCGGCTTAACATCGATTTGAGAACCCGGTAAGAATGCCTCGATACCGAATACATCAACGATCATACCGCCCTTCGTGCGACATTTAACGTAACCCTTGATAATTTCGTCGTTCTCCAACGCCGCATTAACACGATCCCAGCTACGTAAAGCTCTTGCTTTTTTGTGAGAAAAGAGTCAATTGACCTTTCTTGTCTTCTTGAGTCTCAACGTAAACTTCTACTTTATCTCCCACTTTTAATTCCGGATCGTAACGGAATTCGTTCAATGAAATGATACCGTCTGACTTGTAACCGATGTTTACAACGACTTCTCTCTTGTTCATTGAGATAACAGTACCTTCAACAACTTCTTTCTCTACTACAGATGAAAGAGTCTCGGCGTATCTGTTAGCCAATTCTTCTTTTTTTCAGATGCGGGGATTACATCATCATTTTGCATAAGCTTCCCAGTCAAAATTCTCGTCAGCCTCAGCGCTTGTTGTTGCTACGGGAGCAACTTTCTTGGTTTCTTCTTGTGCAAGTTCTACTTGCATTTCTTTTTGTTCTTCTGCCATAATAAATAATAAATGCTTATCTCCTAATAAATTAGACATTATGTTTTTATAACACGGGCGCAAAAGTACAAATAAATATCAACCCACCAAACAAAATGCACTGAAAAATAACAAGAAAAGGAATAAAAAAACGGGGAAAACTCCCGTTTTAAACTACTATTATAGTTTCACGTTATACAACGAATTCGGACAATATATCAGCCCCTCTTTTTCCCATCGGTTCTCCTTTCCCTATGGCGTCATAAAAACCTTCTTTGGGAGTTCGGGAAAATAGAAATATCTCCTGTTTTCATATAGTCGTCGAAATCATAAATATCAGATATATTCACAAGTTCTTGGGGATATAGAAACCAGTCAACTCCACAACGCTCCCCTTTCTCGTTACAATAAGTATACTCATCATAGATTCTAGTGAATATCAATCCGTAAGGTCTTCCTTCCTGATTAAGACATATCGGATTATTCGTAATAGCATATAATCTTGTCCCGCCATCTACTTCAATGAACCAATTCACGGCACATCTAAGATCATTACTCTGTTTCGCCAACTCTTTCTGGTATTTATATTTACCATTATTAATAATCACCTTTCCTTTGCCGGAAAAAGTATTGATAAACCCCTCTCTCCCCTCAAACAATTCTTTTCCGACAATCTTCGGCCACAATCACCTCGTTCACACTCGAAATATTACCATCCATTTTCTCGAATCCCAGCTTAATTTTTTTGGAAGATCCTAAAGCAACTGGCTGAACGGATATCGTGTAATTATTTTCCCGAATACTCCAGTTCACGTGTATGATCAAATCATTATAGTCATAATCTCCTTCCCGACTATCCTCAAAAGCCACAACCTGCCAAGTATTTAACACACCTTGATAATAATTATTCTCATTCTTTACATTTTCAATCGTGATCGGACTATTTTCAGATGCCCGACCCAATCTAGACGCCCGGAAAGTAGGGATCGAAATTGTTGTTGAATAAGAACAAATTGCCAAGGTATCATCATATAACTTGACAATCGAGGCATACCCCCTCCGGAACGATGACCTCCATATCCTCATATGGTTTCAACAGATTCAAATCTGCCTCCGGAGCTTTATACACGTCTTTACCTCTACATGATAAAAACAGTGAAATACAACTCAAAATATACACCACCTTTTTCATACACAAAAAGAATTATTTATTTTTACAAAGGTATGACTATTCATCCACACAACAAAGAAAAATAGCGTATTTTATACATTCCAAATGTAACTATATAGCAAATACAACAATTATCTATTCTCTATATATTGTCTCACGTGAAAAATTAGGAGGATAGGTCTCAAACGTGTTAGCTTTGTATGTTGAATAAAAAAAAAGGATCGACTTTCATCGATCCTCATTTTGTAGCGGGAGCCTGACTCGAACAGACGACCTTTGGGTTATGAGCCCAACGAGCTACCAACTGCTCCATCCCGCAATACAAGCAGAACTTCTTTCGTTTTGCGAGTGCAAAGATAGAGTATCTATTTTACATTTCCAAATATCAGATGATAAATTATGCCTTCATTACATTAAAATGAAACAAATAATTAATAATAATCCTTGTCTATTCTAAAATAAAATGACAATTTTTGTCATAATAAATATCAAATCAGATTTATAAACGACACTATTTATGAAAAAAAGTTTTACCTTTTTTGAAAGTTAGCTGTGTGGCTGTACTCTTGTCTATCATGTGGATTTCTGAGGGTCTTGCACAAGGACTTAGAACTTCTTATTTCATGGACAACGTTCCGGCCAGACTTAAAATGATCCCTGCCTTGCAACCCGCCAGAGGATATTTTAATATCCCGGCTATCGGTGCCATCGGATTATCTGCTTCTTCAAACAAATTGAGTATCGATGATTTTATCGACATTATCGAAAACGAGAATGACTTTTTGAATAGCGATAAGTTCATCAGTCGTCTGGACAACAAGAACACGATGAATATCGACTTGACGGTAGACATTATTTCTTTCGGTTTTTACAGCGGGAAAGGATTTTGGACCGTAAACTTGGGAGCCCGCTCCATCATTAGCGCATCTATCCCAAAGAAGATGTTCGAATTTGCCCGCTACGCTAATATTGATCCAGATTCATTCGAAGAACTTAACACACAATACGACATTCGGGATATGGAACTCCACGCAGATATTTTCACTGAAATAGGATTGGGATATTCACGTCCGGTAACAAAGGATTTGACTATCGGGGGACGTGTGAAAGTTTTGGTTGGACTAGGTAATCTAGACGCTAAAATTGACCAAATCTACGCAAATGTAAATACCAGCGATATTTCAAGCTATCAATCGTGGAAAGATAAAAACCAAAGGACGTTTGGAAACTTCCATGAAAGGATTAGAATTTGGGTATAGTTCAGATGGTGGATATATTGATGATATTGATTTCGACTCGCCCGGTGTATCCGGTTATGGATTCGGCATCGACTTAGGGGCAAGTTATAATTTTTCTTGGTTGTATTAATGTATCAGCTGCCATTCTCGACTTGGGATTCATTAGCTGGACAAAATCATCCACCACGATTGCCACGACTGACAGTGAACACGATTACGGTGATTTCGTGAATATAGACCCTGAACATCCTGAAAATTACGAGGCTGGAGACGTGTTCGACTTTGACTTGATCCAATTCCAAACGGAAGAGAAAACCAAAAGCCGGAGTACCAGTCTTCGTTCAACCTTGAACCTCGGAGCAGAATACACCCTCTTTTGAATAACAAGCTCGGATTTCGGCCTATTGTCCTCTACTCAATTCACTCAGCCTAAAGCTTACTCCGAATTGACGCTTTCAGCAAACTACCGTCCGAGAAACTGGTTCGGGGCAACATTAAGTTACTCTTTCTTACATAGTGACTTCGAAACGCTGGGAATAGGCTTGAAATTAGGCCCTGTTTTCATCGGTTCCGACTATTTGATGACCAAATCAGCAGGTGACGCCAACCGGGTAAATGCCTACTTAGGTGTTAGTGTTCCTCTTGGCAAAAAGAGACTAGATTATCGTAGATAATAAATCTCCGAATATAAAAAATGGGAAGTTTGCATTTGAAACTTCCCATTTTTATGTCCTCACACGGACACTACTTTCCTCAAGGGAACGTACCAAATATAACCCGCCACATCAGTGTAACCCATCTGCCGTAATGTTTTACAATAAAACCAACCTGCCGGATATACGATTTCTCTTCTTTCTGACCGAATTTATAATCCACAACAATGGCTTTTTTTTCCCATCAACCATAACCCGATCCGGACGAGCTTTTCCCGAGTTACAGAAAAGTATATCTCGTTCATTAATAACCTTATATCGACCATCAAACCATGCCGAATGGAGTGGGTCATTCAAATAAGACACCACCTGCTCCCGGTATCCCTCCCTTTCCACCAAGGTAAGTAAACCGGAATGATACATATCATTTACCGCCCGATTGACATCATCCATCGTCTCGATACGACGGAATATCTCATGTAACATCTTCCCCTCGTCAACGGCAGAAATCTCTGTTGTCTCCGGGTCCGTGTAATCTTCATATTTATAGCGGACACTCACTCGCTCGTTCAATTCATAAATCGGATATTCCGCCAGACTTAATGTATCATCGTCTTCTATTTTTTCCTTACCGTCTATCAACTGTTTCTCCCCGATGATCAAGCTCGAATTCTCGGAATTCCATTCTGGCATCCCGCTTGCCTCCAAAACTTGAAAGAGAAAAGCACCAATATCTGACGGTTTCCCTTCTTTCGTTATCTTGGGTGCGTAAGGCAGAACATACAACTCCCTGTTCCGCCCGCGTGAATGCCACGTAAAGCAGATTCAAGTTGTCAACATAAGCCTTCACGTGTTCACTGAGGTAATCCTCCCGGAAATGACTATCTGCCAGTTTAGAGGAATAGTTCAATGGTGCATACTCCAAATCCCTAAACCCCTCCTCCCGGTTCTGACACCATATCCGGCGCCCGTGACGGGTATCATCAAGATCCCAGGCACAGAAAGGAATAATAACCGTTTTAAATTCCAACCCTTTGGATTTATGTATCGTGAGAATTCGCACGGCATCCACTTCTTCCGAAGTAGATAACACTTTTTATCCTTTTCCTTCTCCCACCATTCAAGGAAAATAGGAATACTGTTCGTGTTATTTTTTCTCGTAATCAAAAAGAATATCTTGGAAAGCGATCAAGTAAGGCAATTCTTCCGTCCTGACCCGCAAACCAAAAAGCCTCTATAATCGTCTCCGTGATCTCGAACAAGGAACTAAATGTCAGTTTCTCCGGCTCCCGTAAAACGGCAAGTCGATCGTGTCAAGAAAACTCTCGTCCGTACTACCGGCCTTTGAAAAGAACATCTTCCTGTGAAGTATCTTCACCCTTGACAAAAGTTCGGTAATTATAAAGCAACACCGTTCGATTCACCGCATCATACGGTTCCACCATGTAACGTAGCACGTTAATAATTAATTCTACGTAAGGCGACGAGGAAACGTATAGCGAATCATTAGATATAAAAGGTATCGGAAAAGGAATATTCTCCCGCTTGTTATATTCTATCAAGTAATCGGCCACGAAAGCGCCTTCCTTACCGTTACGCACAAGAATCACACAGTCTTTCAGCTCTCCCCCCCGGTGCATCGTGTCATTGACAACATCCACGACAGAGTCCATGATCTCCGCATCACTCCCTCTTCTTGTTTTTCCCCACAGAAACGGATCTCCACGTGCCCACTTCCCGAACGGCTCACAAGTTGCTCCGGCCGGGAATAGGCTTCCGTGATCGAACGGGAATAAACATTCTCTTTCCCACATTCACTGTCATACAACTCCTTTAATTGTCGTGCAGCCAGGATAAAGAACCGGTTATTGAATTCCACCACCTCCTTGTAACTCCGCCAATTATGCTCTAGAATCACGTTATCTGTACCGAAAGTAGCCAAATCATGCTCCACCCTTCTGCCAACAAACGCCAGTCCCCGTTACGCCATCGATAGATGCTTTGTTTCACGTCCCCCACGATCATAGCCCTTCCTCCCTCGGAAAGCGTGTTTACGACAAGCGGCAGGAAATTTCCCCATTGCATGGTCGAGGTGTCCTGAAACTCGTCAATCATGATATGCTTGTAGAAATTCCCTGTTTTCTCGAACAAGAAAGAAGTATCATTCCCGGCAATCAGCATATTAAGTAAACGGGTGGTGTCACTCAGTAACATGAGTCCTTTTTTCATCACAATAATCTCTCACCTCCCCGTACAAGTCATTCAAAATTCCCAATTGGTAAAGATTCTTCGAGAGCAAAACTGCAGACACGTAATTCCGAAGATTCTCGTCATAATACTCAACACTTTCCCGCAAGTTCGTATTCAGTTCCGGGTAGATATGCTCAATCAATGTCGGATCGACGAATCATGCTTTTTCGTCACCCATTCATCCAGGTTATCTATTGCTTTTCGGGCAGAATCGGGAATCTTATCCAGACTCTTATCCCGCAATTTGTAAAAATAATTTATAAAACTTCGTTTCCCTCTTTAAAATCTTCCGCGTGCAATCCATTCTCCTCGATATTCCGGCAAGCAGACAGCCCGAACATCTCCATGCGATCCTCGAAACGGGAGATCACACCTTGCAAGAATATCTTATAACCTCTCAGGAATCCTCGATCGTTAAACTTATCCCTCACATCCTTGTCGAAAAGCATATAACTCTCTCCAAACAACTCCTTCCCCAGCTCTGCAATCTTACTCTTCACGCTCCACGATTTAGCATCCCTCCACGCTATCACTCATCAACTCGGTAATCCACACCCTTAGCTCCTTATCCTTATTCATGCGTTGCATCACTTGATCCACGGCTCGCTGTAACACGTAGTCACTATCCAACTCGACATTATAACCGGGAAATATCCCCAGTTCACGGGTAAACGCTTTGATTACCCGTTGAAAAAACGATCAATTGTCGTCACGGATAACCGCCCGTAATCATGCAGAATCAAAGTACGCAACACTCCGGCCCGTTCCCTCACCTGCTCGTCTGTCAATTTCAGCGTTCGTTTAAGTTCCTCCCGGTAATCGCTCTTCTGGCCTTCCGCCAGCTTGTTCAATTCCCGCACGATACGGGATTTCATCTCTTCCGTGGCCTTATTCGTAAAGGTCACGGCAAGCACATTTTTATACTCAGAAGAAACATTGAAAACGATCTTGAAATATTCCATCGTTAAAGCAAACGTCTTCCCCGCACCGGCTGAGGCCCGATATACACGCAACATAGGCAATTGAAAATTGAAAATTGAAAATTGAAAATTAGAGGATTAATCCAGAACTAAAAGTCGATTTTCAATTTCTGTAAACAAAATAAAATGGAGAATTGAATTTGAAAAAAAGACACTTTTGCCATTTTCCATTTTCAATTCTCCATTCTCAATTATTAAAGTCTTGAAGTTAATATCGCTCTCACATTATCCACGTTCACATCATCGATACCACCTAGGGCAAAATCCCCCGTTCACGGAAACGCTTTTCAATACGGTCGATCGTGTCGATACCCACGCCGTAATCAGACAGGCGGGTCTTCGCCCAATTCATTGAAAAAATTGTTCCGTACGGGCAACGTCGCGATCAGCAGCATCAGGTTGATCTGTGTCAATATTCACACACGTGCGGCATATTGCAACAATTTCTCACGACGTTTTAATTTTTGTGGCATTCATCACTCCCGGTAAAACGATCGCCAGCGTGATCCATGATCAACCCGTTGAAAGCGGTCAATTCATGACCGATATGGTGAGTTGACCAGTCTTGCGATACCCGCAGGCAATCAAACCGTTCAACCCCATCGTGGCTGCCCACATGAAGTTGGCCCGATCTTCATAATTCGGTTTCTCGGCATGAATCAACTTCGGTCCCAACTCAATCAAAGTCTTCAAGATTGATTCAGAGAAACGATCTTGAATCTCAGCTTGTTCGGGAAAGTATAATATTGTTCCATGACATGCACAAAGTGTCAACCACCCCGTTAGCCACTTGTTTCATGGGCAATGAATAAGTCACCATCGGGTCAGTACAGAAGAATTTCGGGAACACGTGGCGAGAATTGAACGCCAGTTTTTCCAAAGTGGACTGGCAGTGATCACCACCGCCACTATTCATTTCCGATCCTGTAGCCGGAAGGGTCGAGTACAGCTCCCAACGGCAGTGCCGCATTCACCCGTGCGCCTTTTGCCACGATGTCCCCAAGGTTCATTCCCTCGAAACAAGTTGCAGCTGCAATAAATTTCGTCCGTCAATCACGGAACCTCCTCCTACAGCCAGAAGAAATCCCACGTTTTCCTGTTTTGCCAATTCCACGGCCCGCATCAAAGTCTCGTATTTCGGGTTCGGTTCGATACCCCGAACTCTACAATATCAAACCCTTGCAACGCATCCATCACTTGTTCGTAGACACCGTTTTTCTTGATGCTTCCACCACCGTAGGTCATCATAACTTTCATCCCTTTCGGAATCCATTTGCGATCTCGGCAATTTTTTCCTTTCCCGAAAAGAATTTTCACGGGATTGTAATAATCGAAATTTCTCATGCTTTAAAATCGTTTATAACTGTTCCATAATTTTTTGGTTTCATCCTTGATACGTTTCTCTAAACGCTTTATGTAATCCGTAATATATACGGACAAATTGTCATTGATATTATTTGCTTGTAATGTTTTCAAAAGCCGCCTCCAATAAAGCTTTCGCTGACGAGAAGTTACCATCTTTTTCATAGAACCATGCCAGTTCACCGCAGCACGAGCCGCTACTCTGGGCTTCAGGTTCAAGGCCGCATTCCATATCCGCTGAGCCTCTTCATCATTCTCGTTCTCAAAATGATAGTAACCGAGATTCAACAGACGGTTATTCGTGTAAATCCTACGTTGTTCGGGTTTCCATGTCGGCGTCAAACGTTCCGCGTACTTCACCCCCGTTATTGTAAAAGAAATTACAATATTATATCATAATTGTTTCCTCGAACAGCGTCTCGTCCACATCATCCAATTTATAGTTGCGGAATCCACACAACACCATCCGGGTCATATAAACGCACGAAAAGATTGGTATCAGCATCAACCGACTCGCACCATCCAACCCGAACTTTAATATTCCACCGAGAGGAACGTATGTTTGTCCGGAAATCTTTTCCAATGCGGCAATACCTGCCGGGAAATCGGGTGCAGGAGTATACCCGTCGGAATATATCCGTGTTCAATCCCAACCCTTTAACCAACAAATAGGTTGTACCCCGTTACGTAACCGTCACGCACCCCGTTATAGAAATGATTGACAACCTCGTCTCTCCGTAACCGCAAACTAGCAAACAACTGGTACGCAGAGAGAGAATCCGACTCATGCACTAGCTTCCGGTCAATAAACAAAATCTGCATTCTTGTTTCCGATATTCAGTTCTCCCGGATGCAACGTCTATATTCAGCACTGTAACTACTACATGAGGCTAAAGCCCATAAATAAAAACGTCCCGACTATTTTTGCCAGCTTTCATCTTATTTTACACGCCTTTCCATGAAAAAAGTACTTGTTTGTTTTATTTTAAGTTTACAAAAAGAGTGAGCCACAATCACGGCCTGACTTTTTCGGCAACCATTCAAATACGATGTTTAAAAGTGAAATATTCGGGGAAATAACTAAACGGTCATCGAGAAAAAACAACTTCCCGGATAAAGCGTGCGGTGTCAATAAATTATTAGTTTTCCTTTAGGACGGTATAAATAAACTAAACGTCAGACCATCGTTGGATATGTAGTAGATTATTCATTCTTTGCTTAACTATTTGATGGAAAAATGAAAGAATCTGCGACTATCAATA
>VOFG01002543.1_pt1 | contig 21035 bp, 38 predicted proteins | sample 5384171 | NCBI WGS metagenome assembly VOFG01 (sample SAMN12384726, study PRJNA508395) | human gut metagenome | isolation source: healthy gut F | host: Homo sapiens
TCAGTACTTCGTTCAGTTACGTATTGCTGCTTTTCCGGAAGTCTTGAAGCTGCCGGAGCTGATTTCATCCTGCTCGGCACGAACACGCTGCACAGGATAGCACCTCGGCTTATGAATCCGGCGGCTGGCATTCCGTTCGTGCATATTGCGGATGCCGCGGCACGCGAAATCGGAAAAGCAGCCTCATTGGAAAGGTCGGGCTTTTTGGGGACGAAAATACACGCTGACGGAGGACTTCTTTAAGCTGGCGGCTGATCGATCGGGGAATAGAGGTGCTCAACCCGGCGATGAGGACGTCAGGCCGTGAACGATATAATTTTCATTCTTGGCTGTGCGTTGGCGAAAAGAGCCGAATCGCGCAAAAGCTGCCGCGGCGTTATCGACAGGCTGGCGGGCCGCGGCATCAGGGGGCGTGATCTCGGCTGCACCGAGCTCGGTACGATATACAGCCGGAGGATTCTCCGTTCGATCTTTGACTACGACCGTCATTGTCGCAAACGGCGCGCTGTGGAGCTTGCGCTGGTGCTAACATTCCCCGCGGTCCGGCGGCGGATATAGTCGGCAATCGTCGGCCGCGGTGGTAGTGTTACAGGCAAAGACGCCGTGCAGCATGCGCTCGGCGGTTTCATGATGGCAGCGCGTCGATGTTCTGGAAGTGCTTTTTCTGGATCGCTCAGGCGCCTACACGGCGGCGATAAAGCCATACCGACAAGCGGCGGCTGTTTGCGGTCGCCGCTGAGCGGATATCATCGACGCACTCTTGCCGCTCTGCGTCACGGACTATCCTTCGGGAAGCAGCTCAGGTGCACGGCCTCGTCGATAAGCGTCGGCCTCTGCACCGGGCGCAGCTTGCCCATGAGCTTTCGTTTGCCGTCGGCATAAACGGTGCTGCCGGATCGTCGACAAGGGGCTCAGAACGTAGTATTCGCCCTTAAGCCGACAGCATGCTTATCTCTTACCGTACGCCTCCTGAGTTCCGTATACGACCGTTTGACCTACCGCCAGCATTTTTATCCTGCTTCCGCAACCTGCAGGTCGTCATGGACGCGAACATTCTCGCCAACTATAAGGAGATCGCCGCCCAGAACGTCGGCGCGGCGCTCATCGTCATCGGCGAGGTCGTGCTCACGCCTGAGGCCAAGCAGCCGCTTGAGCTCAAGGCGACCGAGATCGCGGTCGAGGGTCCGTCCACGCCGGACTATCCCCTGCAGAAGAAGCGCCACAGCGTCGAGTTCCTGCGCACCATTCAGCATCTCCGCCCGCGCACGAACCTTTTCAACGCGACCTTCCGCGTGCGCTCCGCCGCGGCCTTCGCGGTGCATGAGTTCTTCCAGAAGCGCGGCTTCGTCTACGTCAACACCCCCATCATCACCGGCTCCGACTGCGAGGGCGCGGGCGAGATGTTCCAGGTCACGACGCTCGACCTTGAAAACGTCCCCAAGACCGAGGACGGCAAGGTCGATTATTCTCAGGATTTCTTCGGCAAGAAGACCAGCCTGACCGTCTCCGGCCAGCTCAACGCCGAGAACTTCGCCATGGCCTTCGGCGACGTTTACACCTTCGGTCCCACCTTCCGCGCCGAAAACTCCAACACCGCGCGCCACGCCGCCGAATTCTGGATGATCGAGCCGGAGATGGCGTTCTGCGACCTCGACGGTGACCTTGAGGTCATGGAGGCGATGGTGAAATATATCATCACCGCCGTCATGGAGCGCTGCCCCGACGACCTCGCGTTCTTCAGCAGCTTCGTCGATAAGGGACTCATCGAGCGGCTCAAGCACGTCGCGTCCAGCGAATTTGGCCGCATCACCTACACCGAGGCGGTCGAGCTGCTCAAAAAGCACAACGACAGGTTCGACTACAAGGTCGACTGGGGCACCGACCTCCAGACCGAGCACGAGCGCTTCCTCACCGAGCAGATCTTCAAGCGCCCCGTGTTCGTCACCGATTATCCCAAGGAGATCAAGGCGTTCTATATGCGCCTGAACGACGACGGCAAAACCGTCGCCGCGGCGGACTGCCTTGTGCCCGGCATCGGCGAGATCATCGGCGGCAGCCAGCGCGAGGAGCGTCTCGACGTGCTCGAGAGCCGCATCAAGGAGCTTGGCATGAATCCCGCCGACTACTGGTGGTACTGCGACCTGCGCCGCTACGGCTCCTGCCGCCACGCGGGCGGCTGAGATAAGAAAGCATACGGTGTTTTGAGCGGCTCTTTTCCGCTCATGCTTCATAAAAAATCTCGGTAATACACAAAGTATTGCCGAGATTTTGTTATTTTGCCTGAACAAAAACAGCTCGCTCAAAACTGCGCAGCACCTGAAAAAGTCAGAGCGTGTGCGAGGTCAAGGCGCGACGGCGCAGGCATACTTTGTGTCTGGCAAGCCGCCGCAGAGACCTCTGCCGCGGCCAACACGCTCTCCGTGCGCGACTCCCGCGGCTATCACTTCAAGCAGTGGCAGGTCATCAACGGGCGAGTACGTTCAGCCCTACGACAACAAGTGGGCTACAACGCCTTTTAAAGCGTGCATGTCCAGGACGGCTGCACGAAAAACGCAACGCCGCCTCCGAGCGCCGACCAACACCAAAAACGTCAGACGATCAGTACGGCGTGCTGTACACCGCGCACGACTATGCTGCCCACGGGCAGTACTGCGACAGGGTCGTCATCATGACCTACGAGTGGGGCTATATCATACTCCGCGCCGCGCGCGATATCGCCGGTAAACGAGATGCGCAGGGTCATAGCCTACGCCGTGACGAAAATGCCGCCGTCGAAGCTTCTACTATGATGGGTGCTTCAAACTACGGCTACGACCGGATCTCCAAGGGTGAAGCAGGGACAGGCGGCGCGGGTGATATCCAACGCAGCGGCCGGATCTGGCAGCATCCGTTTGCGCAGCTCAAAATTAACCTATGCTGCTGAGCAAATACAACCGCGCAGCGGGGAGCTTGAGGGGCAAGGCCCGCCTCAAGTTGGATTATAGCCATCAAAAATGCCTGAGCCATCAGGCTTTTTTGACGAGCGAAGCGAGTTATTTTTCGTGAAGCGTAAGCTTCACAAAAATGGCGCGTTGGCGGTGCCGGGCGCCAGCTTGTCCAGGGCGTAGATCATCTCGATGATGTCATCCAGCTGCCGTTTGGGCAGGGCCAGGAGGTCCCAGGCACCGCGGCGGTGAGGGTGGGCCGGGTGGTGGACTTGCTCATCCGGTGGGCGTTGGACCGCACCCCTTCACCAGGTCCCCGAACCGCTGGACCAGCACCCCCCCGCCAGCATGTTGGACAGGGAGGCGATGTGCTTGCCGTAGCGGTAGGGCTCGTTGAAGGGCTGGGTAAACCGGTTGGATACCAGCAGGGCGAAGTTGGTGTTCTCGCTGCGCAGGGCGGGGTCGGCATAGGAGAGGCCGTTGACGGTGTTTGATCCCCTCCACGTTCTCCGCCACTACATGGCCGTAGGGATTCATGCAGAAAGTGCGCACCTGTCGCCGTACTGCTTAGTGCGGTAGACCAGCTTGGACTCGTAGACCACGTCGGTGATATGTTCGAAAAGACGGGGCGGGCAGCTCCACCCGGACGCCGATGTCCATCTGATTGTTGGTCATGGGCAGGCCCAGGGCGCGGCACTGGTCGGCGAACCACTCGGCGCCGGAGCGGCCGGGGGCGGCGATGAGGTAGCGGCACATTCACGCTGTCCCCGTTCTCCAGCTCCAGATGGTAGCCCTCGTCCTGCTGGTCGGATGGCTTGACGGCGGTGCAAACTGGAAGGTCGATCTTGTCCTTCCGCAGGTCCTCGTAGATGTTCTGCCAGGATGCGCAGGTTGTTCTCCGTGCCCAGGTGCTTCACCCGGGCCTGGAGGAGATGGAGGTCGTACTTCAGCGCCTCCCGCCGCAGGGCCTGGGCCTCCGGGGTGGAGGTGGAGAAGCACTCGGTGGTGGCGCCGAAGCGGACGTTCACGCTGTCCACATAGCGGATCAGATCCATGACCTCCGATGCGGGCATAGTCGGTGAGCCAGCCGCCGAAGGCGGTGGTGAAGTTATACTTGCCGTCGGAAAAGGCGCCGGCGCCGCCAAAACCGCACATGGTATCGCAGATGGAACAGTGGACGCACCGGTCCACCTTGCCGGAGACGATGGGACACTGGCGGGTGTAGATGTCGCGCCTGATCCATCACCAGCACATTCAGCTCGGGGCGGAGCTTCTTGAGCTCGTAACCGGCAAAGATGCCAAACTCGCCGCAGCCAATGATTGCAACATCATAACGGGTGTTCATCAATTTGATTCAATCCTCAATATTCATTTGGCGGTGCGCTGGAAACCTCATAAGGCTCATTGGTAAGAAGCGCAATTTTACAGTTTAATGATACTATAAAATTATCTATCCTGCAACAAAAATTCCGCTCCGCTTGCCAAAGAAACGCGGATGCGGTAGTATAGGGAAGCAAAATCAGAACAAAAGAAAGCGTGGTAGTTCCAATCATGAAACACATCTCCAAGCAAATGAGCGAAACCATCGAGTTGGGCATCGTGCTGGCGCTCAGCGGCGGCTTTATGGACGCCTACTCCTATATGTGCCGCGACCATGTCTTTGCCAACGCCCAGACCGGCAACATTCTGCTCTTCGGCGTCAACCTGTCCCAGGGCAACTGGGGCACCGCGCTGCACTATCTCGGCCCCATTCTGGCCTTCATCGTGGGTCTGGCCCTGTCCGACCTGTTCCGGCTCATCCGCCGGGGCACGGAACAGCTCCACTGGCGGCAGGTCACGGTGGCGCTGGAGGCCATCGTGCTCTTCATTGTCAGCTTTCTGCCCCAGAGCATGAACCTGCTGGGCAACAGCCTGACCAGTCTGGCCTGCGGCCTTCAGGTGGAAGTCCTTCCGCAAGATCACGGCAACGGCATTGCCACCACCATGTGCATCGGCAACCTGCGCTCCGCCACCCAGAACCTGTGTGAATTTCTGCGCACCAAAAACACGGAATTTGCCCGCAAGAGCGGACTTTACTTCTTCACCATCCTCTGCTTCACCGTCGGCGCCATTTTTCGGCAATCTGGCCGTGGGCCTCTGGGCGGAAAAGGCCATCCTCTGCGCCTCCCTCCTGCTGGTCGTCGCCTTCTGCATGATGTTTGTGGACTTTTGAGCGGGAATCGCGCGAGGTGCATGAGCGCCTCGCAGAGGATGAGGAGCAGAGGGAGGATCTGACGGGGGCTCAGCTTCCCCAGAAAGGACATTTTATGGATCCACAAGACAGAAAGCTGATCTCCCGCCGGTTGGGGCGCGTCGGCTGGGCGCTGCTGGCCTATGTGGCCGCCGGGCGCTGCTGGGCGGCGCGGTCTACCTGATCCCCGGGGTGGCGGACCGGGTCTGGCTGGGCATGCTGCTCAGCTATGTGGTCATGTTCGGCCTTGCCCCCATCCTGATGTGGCTCATCCTCCGCCCGCTTCCCAAGGGGCGTGCACCGGGGCTGCCGCTGAGCGCAAAAAGGCGCTGGTGCGCTCCATACTCTACTGCGTGGGCGTGGCCTACTTCTTCAACATGATCACCGCCGTCGTCACCGCGCTGCTCCAGAATTTTTCGGACAGGCCGCTCAACGACGTGACCCAGAACATGGTCGCATCCACCCCCATGCCGCTGCTCATCCTGCTGGCCGGGGTGGCTGCGCCGGTCTTTGAGCTGATCTTCCGCAAGCTGCTGCTCGACCGCCTGCGTCCCTTCGGCGACCGGTGTGCCATCCTGCTCTGCGGCGTCGCCTTCGGCCTGTATCACGTCAATCTGGGGCAATTCTTCTACGCCGCCGCGCTGGGCATGGTGCTGGCGGGCATTGTGCTGAAAACGGGGAAGATCTGGCACTCCATGGTATGCCACGCGGCGCTGAATCTCTCCTCGTTGGGCTTTTCCGCCTCTATGAGCTGGGCGAGGGCGGCACCATTGCGGCCGGTGTGATCGTGGTGGCGCTGGTGGCCTTTGCCGCCTGGTGTTTTGTCCATGCCCGCTCCTACCGCCACGCGCCCCCGGCCTACCCTGTCTCCACCCGGGACGTGATGCGCTGCCTGCCCGGAAGCGTCGGCATCTGGGCGTGCGCCGTGCTCCTGCTCGCCGCCGGTGTCGGCATCCTGTTTGTGTAATAAAAACGTAGCGCGCCCCTTCACCGATCAATGGTGAAGGGGCGCGTTGAGCGTGTCGAAAAGTTCGACACGCTCTCTCAAAATGCAAGCATTTCTGAGAAAAGATGCAACCCGCGGCGCGCACTCGCGTTGCTCGCACACTTGCGGTCTGAAGTGTTTTTCCCGAGGCGCATGTCCTCGGGAAAAACGTGATTTCATTTTCTTTCCGTCATCTGCGGATGACGGAACTCTGCGAGACTCTTGCGTGCAAATATTGAAGATAGGACTTTTTTACAGGCTGACGCATTCCGCGCCGCTTACAGCTCCTCCAGCTCTCCGGCCCAGAGGGCGTTCACGGCGTCGGACGGCATCCGCCAGTCGCCGCGGGGGCTGAGGGTGACGGTGCCCACCTTGGGGCCGTCGGGGGGAGGCAGGAGCGCTTGAACTGTTGATTGAAGAAGCGGCGGTAGAAGTTTTTGAGCCATTTCAGGATGAAGTCCCGCTCATAGCGCCCGCCCAGGGGCGTACAGCGCCAGCCGGAACACCTTTTTCGGCCCGGAAGCCCCAGCGCAGGGCGTAGTAGAGAAAGAAATCGTGCAGCTCGTAGGGGCCAACGAGATCTTCGGTCTTTTGGGCGATCTCCCCGTCCTTGGGGGGCAGCAGCTCGGGGGAGACGGGGGTATCCAGAATATCGTCCAGCACGGCGGAGAGCTTCGGCTGATCCGCCCGCTTGTCGTCGCTGACGAAGGCCACCAGATGGCGCACCAGCGTCTTGGGGATGGAGGCATTCACGCCGTACATGCTCATGTGATCGCCATTGTAGGTGGCCCAGCCCAGCGCTAGCTCGGACAGATCGCCGGTGCCGATGACCAGCCCCCCCGCCTTGTTGGCGATGTCCATGAGCACCTGCGTGCGCTCCGGCCTGCCCGTTTTCGAAGGTCACGGAGTGGTCGTCCATGGACTGGCCGATGTCCCGGAAGTGGACTTTCACCGCCTCGCCGATGTCCACGCGCTTCAGCCGGGCGCCCAGCTCGTCGGCCAGAACGCAGGCGTTGTCCCGGTGCGGTCGGTGGTGCCGAAAGCAGGGCATGGTAACGGCCAGAATGTCCCTGTGATCCCGGCCCAGCAGGTCGAAGGCGATGGCGGTAATGAGAATGGCCAGCGTGGAGTCAGACCGCCGCTCAGCCCCACCACGGCGGTTTTGGCGTTGGTGTGTTTCAGGCGCTTGGCCAGTCCCTGGGCGGAGAGCCGCAGGATCTCGTCGCACCGCTCCGCCCGGTCGCCCTGGTCGGCGGGGCACGAAGGGGTTTGGGTCGACGTAGCGGGTGAGCGCCGTCTCCTCTTCCTCCAGCTCAAAATAGACCGGATAGACCTCGGCGGCGGCGGGAACGTGTTCATGCGCTGGCGCTCGTGCCCAGCTTTTCCAGGTCGATCTCGCTGACGGTCAGGCCGGTGCCGAACCGGCGCTCGGCCAGAAGGAGCCGTTCTCCAGAATGAGGTCGTGCCCGGCGTAGATGAGGTCGGTGGGCTCTCCCCAGCCCGCGTCGGCGTAGACATAGCCGCAGGCCAGCCGCCCGGAGGTGGCGCTCAGCAGCGTGCGCCGCCACGCCGCCTTGCTGACGATCTCGTCGCTGGCGGAGGGATTCAGGATCAGCGTCGCGCCCCCGGCGCACAGCCGGGTGGAGGGGTGTCCGCCACCCACACATCCTCGCAGAATCTCCACGCCCACGGTCAGGGCGGGGAAGGAGGCGCAGCGGAACACCAGAGCGGTGGAAAACCCACGCCCTCCTGCCCGGCGTAGGCGATGCAGAAGTCGGTGTCTCCAAACGCCGCGCCGCCGGTGAACCAGCGCCCCTCATAGAATTCCGTATAGTTGGGAATGTTCGTCTTGGGCACCAGACCCAGCAGCTCGCCCCGGCAGAACACCGCCGCGCAGTTGTAGAGCTTGCTCCGCACCCGCACCGGCACGCCGACGCAGGCCAGCAGGTCGAGATCGCTTTGTCTCGGCCATCAGCTCCTCCAGCGCGCGCTCCGCGCCCGCAGCAGCGTGGACTGCAGAACAGATCCGCGCAGGTGTAGCCCGTGAGTCCCAGCTCCGGGAAGCAGACCACCTTGACGCCCTGCTCCGCCGCCTGACGCATCAGCTCGGCCGTCTGTGCCCGGTTCCATGCGCAGTCCGCCACCCGTACCTCGGCGTGGCCGCCGCGACTTTCAAAAATCCATCCCGCATGGGAAGATGCCCCCTTTTCTGAGCGATTCCATAGATACTGTAACTTTACTCTAATTGCGGAAAAATTGCAACCGGAAGTGGGGGGAGATCCCGCCCGGTCATTCTGCGGGCGCAAAAACACCCCGGCCGCTGAGCAAAACAGCGGCCGGGGGTGAAACCGTGATTCAATTAACCCTTGTGATAGGACTTGGCGGCCTTGATGAACCCGGAACAGGGGGTGGGCCTTGTTGGGGCGGCTCTTCAGCTCGGGGTGGAACTGGACGCCCACGAACCAGGGGTGGTCGGGCAGCTCCACGATCTCCACCAGCCGTTCGTTGGGGGGCTGACGGCGAGGATCAGGCCGGCGGCCTCCAGCCGTCTCGCGGTAGAGGTTGTTGAACTCATAGCGGTGGCGGTGGCGCTCGTAGATGACTTCCTCCGGTGATAGGCCCATAGCGTGGGTATCGGTGCGGGTCAGCTTGCAGGGATACTTGCCCAGACGCATGGTGCCGCCCTTGTCGGTGATGTCCTTCTGCTCGGGCATCAGGTCGATGACCGGGATGGCCGTGGTCTCGACGAACTCACTGGAGTGGGCGTCGGCCAGCCCAGGACGTGGCGGGCGAACTCCACAACGGCCATCTGCATGCCGAGGCAGATGCCGAAGATGGGCATTTGTTGACGCGGGCCCAGATGATGGCCTGAGATCATGCCCTCAATGCCGCGGTCGCCGAAACCTCCGGGCACGAGGACGCCGTCGCACGCCGCCGAGCATCCGCCGGCGTTGTCGTCGGTGACCAGCTCGGGAGTCCACCCAGCGGATGTTGACCTTCACGTCGTTTTCAATGCCGCCGTGGGTCAGCGGCCTCCACGACGGACAGGTAGGCGTCGTGCAGGGCGGTATATTTGCCCACCAGGGCGATCTCCACCGTGTGGAATGCTTGGCACGCTCCACCATGGTGGCCCACTGGTCAGGTCGGGGCGGGCAGTCCAGACCAGGCGCTTGACCACCACGTCGGCCAGACCCTCCCGCTCCAGCATCAAGGGGACCTCATAGAGATGGGGGCGGTCAGGTTGGGGATGACGTTCTCCTGGGGATGTTGCAGAACAGGGCGATCTTGCGGCGGATATCCTCCGGTCCCGGGGCTGATCGGCTGCGGCACATGATGACGTCGGGCTGGATGCCGAGACTGAGCAGCTCCTTGGCGGAGTGCTGGGTGGGCTTGCTCTTCAGCTCGCCGGAGCCGGGGATGGACCACGAGGGAGACGTGGATATACATGACATCCTCCGTCCCCAGCTCGCGGCCCACCTGCCGGATGGCCTCAAGGAAGGGCTGGCTCGATGTCGCCCACGGTGCCGCCGATCTCGGTGATGCACACGTCGGTTGCTGGTCTTTGCCCATGCGGTAAATGCGCTCTTTGATCTCGTTGGTGATGTGAGGATGACCTGAATGGTGCCGCCGAGGTATCTCGCCGTCGACGCTCCCCGGTTCAGCACATTCCAGTAGACCTTACCGGAGGTGACGGAGGAGTTGACGGTCAGGTTCTCATCGGTGAAGCGCGCTCATAGTGACCCAGATCCAGGTCGGTCTCGGCGCCGTCGTCGGTGACAAAGACCTGCCGTGCGGATAGGGACTCATAGTGCCCGGGTCCACGTTCAGGTAGGGATCCAGCTTCTGGTTGGTCACCTTCAGGCCGCGCTCCTTCAGCAGGCGGCCCAGAGAAGCAGCGGTGATGCCCTTTGCCAAGGCCGGAAACCACGCCGCCGGTGACAAAAATGTATTTCACAGACATGGGAAAGCCTCCTTCTGACAAAAAATCCAATAGTTAATATTATTTTATCAGTTTTGCCCTGCCCGCGTCAATGGATTCCGCGGGGAAAACAACGGGCTTTTCCGATTTGGAAGGACTGCCCGCAGACAACGGAAAATACCAGCCTGCTTTTTGGCGGATTTGTCCCGCCCGCGTCCGTCCGGGGCGCACATGGCTCTTCCGCTGCCGGGGAGCGCCGTCACCCCAGCAGGATCTTCCTCAGCTGGGGCACATCGGCGGCGATCTCTGCCGCCCGGCGCGCTCCAGCTCCGGCCGGTCGCCATAGCCGAACAGGACGCCCACGCAGGCGAGGCCCACGGCTTCGGCGCCCAGCGTCGTGCTCCCGGTCGCCCACCATGACGACCCGTTCCGAGGGGGCGATGTGCAGCGACTCCAGCGCGTACTTCAGGACGTCCGCCTTGGCCACCCGGGCGGAGTCCATGGTGGAACCGGCGACAAAATCGAAGTATTGGCGCAGCGCGAAGTGGTCCAGGATCTGTTCGGCAAACTCCTCCGGCTTGGAGGTGCCCAGCACCAGCGTTTTTCCCCGCTGCCTTCAGCTCGGCGAGCAGCGCCGGAATGCCGTCATACACCCGATTTCTCCCAGATGCCCCGGTCCCGGTAATATTCCCTGATAGGCCTCCACCGCCCACCAAGGGCCGCCTGCGCGGTCAAACCGTAATACTTCATAAAGGACTCATAGAGGGCGGGCCGATGAATTTGTAGAGCGCGCGCCGGTCGGGCACCTCAATGCCGAACTGCGCAGAGCATAGGCCACCAGGTGGTGATGCCCTCTCCGGGATCGGTCAGGGGTGCCCGTCAGATCGAACAGGATCACATCATACATTGCAGTTTTCTCCTTGGCTGTTGATAGCGCCATTGTAGCATGATTTGCGTGCTCTGGCAAAAGAAAAAGCCGGACCGCAGATGAAAAAATCCCCCGTCCCGGCGTAAAAAGGCCGGAACAGGGGCGTTTATTTGGTAAAAAATCACTTGCGCTGGCTGTACAGATTGCCGGGGTCACGCCCCCGTATTGTAGCTGAGCAGTTCGGAGACGGTGACCAGCTGATAGCCCTGGTTACGAGCTCCGGAATGACCCGGTCCATGGCGTTGGCCGTGGACTCGAGGTCGTGGCAGAGGACGATACCGCCGTCCGCGGCCTGAGACATGATGGCGTTATAGGTGCTGTCCGTGTCCTGGTCTTCCAGTCCCAGCGTGTCGATGGACCAGTTGACCAGGATATAGCCCAGCTGACCGGCCACCTGCTTAACCGTGTCGTCACAGGCACCGCCGGGCGGGCGCACCGCCGCGCAGGTGCCGCCGGCATACTCCTTCACCGCGTCCGCCGTCCGGGTGATCTGGGAGGCGATCTCCTCGGGCTGGAGCACCGTCAGCCAGCGTGTTCCCAGGTGTGATGCCGATCTCGTTGCCCAGCGCCACTGCCCGCTTGGCGGTGTCCGCATAGCTGCTGACCCGGTTGCCCACCACGAAGAAGGTGGCACGGACATCGTACTCCTCCAGCAGGTCGAGGATGTGGGAGGTGTTCTGGCTGGGGCCGTCATCAAAGGTGAGGGCGATCATGGGCTTGCTGGGTCGATCGTGCGGGGGCTTAGGAATGGCCAGCATCCCCCGCAGCTGAGCATAGGTGAACTCAATGGCCTGCTCCCCGTCCAGATAGAGCCGCAGCCGGCGGCGGTCAGCAGCCAGTTGTCAAAGAGGTCGGTCGGGTGGAGTCCAGCCCGGCATCGGCGCACAGCTGGCGGATGGCGGTCTCTGCCGCCGTCCTTGAGCAGATCCTTGAACACCAGCAGCTTGCCCGTCTCCCGATCGGCATTGAACGTGGCCGTTTTCGTCGCGGGCAGGGCGCTGTGGGAGTGGTTCATGCTGGCGGTGGCCACAAGGCTGACCACCCGGGCGTTGACGTTGAAGCTGTCGTAGCTGGCGGCCAGAGACACGGCCACCCTGCTGCCGCCCTGCTCGTTCTGGTAGTCCGCGGCGGTCTGCTTCGCCCAGTCGAGGAAGGCGTTGTCCAGCGCGTCGATGTCGCCGTCCGGATAGTTCAGGCGCAGCTTGATGTTGTTCTCATCGCTGGCAAAGTTCGTGCAGGTGCCGTACTCCTGGGAGTGGACGGTGAGTGAGCACGGCGGCGTTTGCATCATCATGCGCTAAGCAGTGCCTGCGCCCCTCACCGGAGGCGGAGTCCTGCGCGGCGCCGCCGGAGAGGGCGGGCTTGTTCTCCTCCTCGCCGGAAGAGGAGGCGGATCGTAGCGCTGCCGGAGCCGGTGCTTGTCTGGCCGCAGCCGGACAGCGCCGCAATGGAAAAAAATCAGGGCCAGTGCCAGGCCCAGACTCAGAAATCGTTTCATATGCTCTCTTTTTATCTCCCTTGAATGCTGTGGGTGCATGATATGGCTCAATATAATATAGGAAGGGCTTCCCCTGAGGGCGGCTTTTGCGCGCTTCGCCCTTTTTCGACAATCATAACTGAATTCTATTATAGCCCACCCGGAGTTGGAACGCAAGGCCGGGGGCCAGGGGAATTTATTAAGGTTTTCTTGCCTTCCGAACCGGCGGAAAAGCCGCCGCGCCTGGGCAGTTTTCGACCCGGTTCGACGCCTTTTCCGCGCTCAGCCCTCCGCCTCCGCAAGGCTGGCCTCCTTCATCTGCTTCCAGCGGCGGGTGAGCAGGATGCTCCAGCATTTCAGCGGTAGGCAGAGCTCCCGCCTCCCGGCGCACGCCGTCGATATTGCTCAGGCTCAGGGCGATCTCCTGCAGCTCACTCTCCAGCTTTTCCAGAAAATCGACCGAGTCCACCATGCCGTCCGCCACGGCCAGCGGGTGGACAAAGCTGTTGCAGGTGCGCTCCAGAATGTCGGGCAGGCGCCGGGCCAGCTCCCGCTTTGTCTCCGCACTCAGGCCGTCGATCTTCTCCCAGCTCAGCGCCAGCGCCCCGTTCGTGGCCTTGCGCAGGTAGACCAGCAGGTCGCCGTAACGGGTGATCCGGTCGATGAGCCGCCGCTCCAGCCGGTGGAACACGCCGTCGCTCAGGGCCATCTGCGGGAGGATGGCCTGCAAATGACGTCAAACTGATAGAGTGTCACGGTGGAGTCGTACCGCTCTCCGGGATCGTCCCGGAAGGCGTCGGACTGGAACGTCTCATCCAGTGAGCGGATGAGCGCCACCGCCCGGTCATAGGCCTGCTCCGCCCGGGTGAAATACTGTCTGCCGGCAAGCATCGGAAAGTCCCTCTTTTCATTGGAAGTTCGTAATTATAGTTATCGTATCACATTTTCGGAGGAAAAGGAAGGTGCCCAGGGGATAAACTGAGAGAGTGCGGAAAAGCAGGGCTTCCCGAACGGCTTCCCCTGAGAGGTGAGCCGAAAACGGAACTCCCTGCTTTTTCCACAATCTAAAAAAGTTCAATAAAACACCGCGTCCAGGATCAGCCCCCTCCGGGGCATGGTGCGTCCGGCGGCGGAACGATCGCGGGCATTCAAAACGGCGGGCATCTCCTCCGGCGTGCGCAGGCCAAGGCCAACCTCCACCAGCGTGCCAGTCAGGATGCGCACCATCTGGTTGAGAAGCCGTTCCCCGGTGCGGAAGCGCACTTCCGGCCCGAGCCGCTCGATCTCGATGGCCGTAACCGTGCGGACGGTAGATTTTTGAACCGGCGCAGGCCGCAGAAGGAGCGGAAATCATGGGTGCCGCACAGATGGTCCGCCGCCCGGCGCATGGCCTCCACATCCAGCGGCTCGGTCTGCTGGCAGAGAAATTTCCGCTCAAATACGTTGGGGATCGGGCTGTTCCAGATGCGATAGACATAGCGCTTGGCTCTGGCATTCAGCCGGGCGTGAAAGCGCCTCAGGGCGGGCTCCACGGCGGTGACCGCAATGTCCCGGGGCAGATGCGTCCAGCAGTATTCCAGCACCGCGGCGCAGTCGGGCTCCGTGCGCAGCCTGACATTGGCGATCTGGGCCCGGGCGTGGACGCCCGCGTCGGTGCGGCCGGAGCCGTGGACCTCCACCTCGCCGCCGTCCAGCGCCCCCAGCACCCGCTGGAGCTTGCCCTGAACGGTCTGCTCCGTGTTGCCCTGTACCTGCCAGCCGCTGTAACGGCTGCCGTCATATTGAATTGTCAGCTTGTAATTCTGCATTTGTCTCACCTGTCACCAAGCATACCGTAAAAACGCGCCGCATTGCGCAAACTAGGGGCTGCGGATGACCCACAACGGGCGGACGCCCTGGGCCGCCATGGCGCACCAGTACACCCCAGTCCGGCGGCGATCCCGCCTGCCACGGCCCAGACCGTCCCCAGCCCGGCGTCGGCACAGGTGATAGCCCAGATGCACCAGCAGAGCTGCCAGCAGGGCGGCCAGCACCGGCGCGGAGAAGCAGCGATAGCAGTCCAGATGCATCCCGGCGTACCGCCACACCAGAAGCAGGCAGAGCGCGCACTCCAGCAGGCCGGTGCCCGCAGCCGCAAATCCGGCCATGCCGAGCCGGGGGATCAGCACCACCGTGGCCAGCAGTTCCAGCGAGCCGCAGAACAGGCTGACGGCGGCGCTCTGACTCTGCTTCCCCAGGGCGTTCAGGATGCAGCCCAGCGCCGCGTGGCAGCACCCGGCCCCCCACGCCCACCGCCAGCGGCAGAATATAGCGCCCCGCCCGGGGCTCGGCGAAGAGCAGTGCGCCCAGATCCGGCCCCAGCGCGGCGATCAGGCGATGAGCGGCAGCACCACATAGCACACCGCCAGCATGGCCTTCTCCCCGGTGCGGCGGAACGCGCCCATCTGACCCAGCGACCGCTCCCGGGTCAGCCGGGGCAGCAGCGCCAGCGACAGGGCGTTTACAAAGGCGGTGGGGATCATGAGCAGGGGGAGGGTCATGCCCATCAGGATGCCGAATTCCTCCATGGCCTGCTCCGCGCTCAGCCCATGGCGCACCAGCAGCTGGGGATCAGCACCGAGGTCGCCGCGCCCATCAGGCTGCCCGCCAGCGCAGTACAGCTCACCGGCAGGGCGATGGCACACAGGCGGCGGCGCAGCTGTCCCGGGGGAACGCGCACTCCGCCGGAGCTGCGGGGGCGCGATGCAGTCGGGCGGCGGTGAGGACGCCGGAGGAAAAGAGCTCGCTGAGCAGCAGTCCGGAGCACAACAGCGCGGCGGCTTGCTCCCGGCCGTTCCGGGCCCAGAACGGCCAGAAGCAGGATAATGCACGCCGAGCGCAGCACCTGCCCCCAGCTCCACTCCGGCAGGCAGGCGCATGGAGCCGATGCCGTAAAACTGCTGCTTCTGAAGATTTTCCACCCCGGTGAGCAGCATCACCGGCGGCAGGAGCAGCAGTCCCAACCGGGTGCGCACGTCCCCCAGCAGATGGACGGCGATCCATTCGGAGCGAAACACCACCGCCGCCGCCAGCGGGAGCCACAGGGCCGCCATGCCCCGCAGTCCGGCGGAGACGCTCTGCCCCAGTGCGGCATGATTCCCGCGGGCGTAAACTCGCGGACAGTACGGAGACCGCCACCGCAAGGCCGGAGATGCAGACGGACTGGATGACCGCATAGGCGGGCAGGATGAGCTGATAGAGCCCCAGCACTTCCGCCCCCGCCAGCCGCGCCATGGCGATCCGGTAGAGAAAGAAGAATTGGCTCGCCACGCCTACGCCGGTGAGCATCAGCGTGGAGCGAAACAGGGAGGGCTTACTACGGCCATTGGCATCACCACCATACAGAGCGTTACTCCATTTTATTGTACCACCCCGAATTTATGCAAAAATGTTTTGACATTCTCCGCACTGCGGGGTAAAATAGGGAGATTTTTAAAAAGCAGAAATCGCGGCAAGCGCTCCTTCTGCTGCCTGAAAGGAGAAACCAATTTGAATACAGCCAAAAAGTGAATCGCGCCCCTATGCGGCGGTGGGCCTTGTCCAGATGCTGGCGCTGGGCTCCATGTACGCCTGGACTTTTTTTCAAGGTCAATCTGGTCAAGGATTTCCTCCTGGACGACCGCACAGGCCTGAACTTCACCATCATGATGTGCCTGTTCTGCCTGGGCGGCGTACTGGCGGGCAAGATCAGCCAGTGGGTGCCCACAGGGCAGGTGCTGATCTCCGCCGCGCTGCTGTTTGCATGGGCTTTCTGGGCGTCCTTCCTGCCCACAGGGGAACCCGGAGCTGGCGCTCATCCTGCTCTATGTGTGCTACGGCGGCCTGACCGGTCTGGGCACCGGCATTGCCTATAACGCAGTTCAGACCTCTATCCAGCCCTGGTTCCCGACCGCACCGGCCTGATGAGCGGTCTGCTGCTGATGAGCATGGGCTTCGGCACCCTGATCATGGGCAACGTGGCGGGCGCACTCATGAAGGTCATGAGCGTGTTCAGCACCTTCCGGTGTTCGCCGGTGGATCTGGCCATCTTCGCGGGGCTCTCCGGCTTTATCCACGCCCCCTCGGCCCGGATGTGGCGCTCCCGCCGCTCCGGCCTCCAAGCAACCGCCTCCGCCATGGGATATCGGCCCCGGCCAGATGGCCAAGCGGGCCACCTTCTGGATCACTTCTTCTGGAACATCTGCTCCTCCTCCGGCTGATCGTGGTCAACTATGCCTCCGACATCTGCGCTTTTACGGCCTGCCGCCGCAGTCGGCCTGTTCGTCTCCGTGTTCAACGGCTTCGGCCGCCTGCTGACCGGCATTGCGGTGGACCGTTTTGGCTGGAAGGCCACCATGTTCGGGATCAACGGCGTGCTCATTGCCCCGGCCTGCTGATGTTCTTCGGCGGTCAGGCCATGGCCACCCCCCGTGGTGCTGGTCGGTATGCTGCTCATGGGCATTGTCTACGGCAGCGGCATCACCCTGAATGCCACTATGATCCGTCAGCTCTACGGCAGCACCCACTATGCGCAGAACTTCTCCGTGTGCAACCTGTGCACCTTCCCGGCGGCGATCATCGGCCCCATGCTGTCCGCAGCCCTCATTCAGGCGGTTTAGGCGGTTACCAGACCACCTTCCTGATGGTCATCATTCTGGCGCAATTGACGTCGTCATGAACTTCTTCATCCGTAAGCCCTGATCTTCCGCAACTCTCCATTGGCAGCAATGCCCCGGCCGCGGTTTTCACTCCGCAGCCGGGGGGCATTTTCTTTATTCTTCTTCCGGTTTTTCCGCCGTTTTCTCCGGCGCACCGGGAGAACCGCGGCGTGGAGCAGCATCCACAGCCCGATGGCGGTGAGGGCCAGCAGGTCGGCGGTGCCTGCGGCTGCCGGCATGGCGGTGAACGCATAGATCCCAGCGATCAGGGTGAAGGTCATCCCGCGCACCGGATTGGCCTTGCCGAAGGACCAGCCCGCCTGGTGATAGAGGGCCAGCGCCGTGGCCATCAGGCAGAGCAGCAGCGCGCCGTAGCGCTCCACAATGGGGTCCTTGGACTGGGTGTGGTAGTAGATCACCAGCCAGAAGGCGATGGAGAAGCCGGGCAGGAGGGTGAGGAGACTGTGCCGGGATCCCGGCGTGACGATCTGCCCACCATGCCCGCGCCGCCGACGATCAGCAGAACATCCACCGCCAGCACGGCGAGGTTTGGCTGCCGGTGCGAACATCGCCGGTCAGCCGGAGCAGCGCGGCGGCGCAGTACAGCATCCCGCCAGCACGCCCACGAATCGGGCGGGAAGCTCAGATGCTCAAACAGCCGCCCGTGGCGTCGATGCGCGCCGGAGCCCTTCAAGGGGCAGGGGCGCACAGCAGGGCGATGACCGGCACCGCCACGAAGAAGATCTTCAACACAAGCATGGACGCCGTGCCGGGGACGATCAGCCCGGTCAGCGGTTCAAACGCCGTGGTCATGCCCGGCATTGCAGCCCAAAGCCCGCCGCACCCAGCAAACGGCCAGCAGGGGATAGATTCTTTTTTGTTCACATTCACATCCTTGGTGGGAATAAACGGAAAAGTCAACAGGGCTGATGTAGGGGCGGTGCTTGCCAATTACCTGCAAGCTGTCCTGTTACACAGATGCGGCCGTCCGCGGCAGGGCAAGCACCCGCCCTACACTAGACCCGAAAACTGTCAGCGCCACACCGAAAGCGCTTCCTTGAGGGGAAGCCTTCGGCAGTCCCCACGATACTAATACCTCATTTTACTCCCAAATCCAGATTTTGTCAGCTAGATTTTCCACATCCGTGCCGGAATAATACCAAGTCAGGATCTCCTGCCAGTTTTTGCCCTGTTTTGCCAGGGCATTGGCCCTGTACTGGCTCATGCCCACCCCGTGGCCGTAGCCGGTGACGTAGAACACGGCGTTTCCGTCCCGCATCTCACGCTCAGGCTGGAGGAGCGCAGGAACAGGGTGCGCAGCGTCCGGGTCGGCACCTCCTGTCCGCCGATCTGCACGGTGCTCAGCCCCGCCGCGTCGTAGACGGTCGGGCCGATCCACCCGGAGCTGTCTCCCGGAAAAGATTGCACCGGGCGCGGCGGCGGTCAGGTTTTCCACAAACTCTGTGGAGGGACCGTGACCACACTGTAATAGTTGGGCACCTCGTCCCCCTCGGGACTTTCCACGCTCTGGAGGGTAGGGGCAGCTCCTCCCCGAACACCTCGGCGGCCGAGCGGGTAAAGGCGGCGCTGGCGGCGTGGAACAGCGCCTGAATGGGCGCCCCCTCATAGCAGACCGCCATGCCGTCGGTGTCCGCCACCGCCTGTGTGATCTTCGCGCTCAGGGCGTCCGCATCCTCGCCCGCCCATTTTCCGCGCGCTCCTCCCGGCTGATCCCGCCTGACAGCATCCCACATCATCGCAGAGGTCGGCCGTGTGGGCGGCGGTGTGGTGGAGCATTTGATAGACCGTGTACGTCCGGGCCGCGGCGGCCTGGGCGTTCAGCGCCTGCTGTTCAAAAGCCCATCATGGGCATCTCCCGCCGCCACCACGCCCCAGAGATAGTCTCCCAGCGTCATGGTTCGCTCCTCGCCGCCGATCAGCACCGTCAGCGTCACGCTGTCGTCCCACTTATCGCTCTGGCTCGTCCCCTCCTGTTCGGCGCCGTTCGCCCCCGCCGCTTCCGGCAGGGAGGAGGTGGCCGTATCCACAGCCGCCAGCGGCCAGCTGATGGAGGATGACGGCTCCGCATCGCCGTCCTTCATCAGCCCCGTCCCAGGCACAGCAGCCCCAGCGCCAATATCGCGCAAAAAGGAAGAAGGAACGCCGCCAGAATAAACGCAGTTCTTGTTTGAAATTATTTTTGCTTTTTGAATTTCACGGCGCATGATAAGACCTCGATTCCTATGCTTTTACGGTTGCAGTGTTTTCAGTTTGAAAGTTTGAATATCCGCGTCGCACCATTTGCAATGCATAATTCATTCTCTTTTCTTGCATTTTCGTTGACAGTGCCGATTTAAAGGGCTATACTAATAGATATACGCTATTTGGAATAAGAGAAAGGGCCGCGCGCAGTAATGCAGGACAATCTGTACTTTCATTCAAAGAGGACGCTCAGGCGTTCCTGACGGAACTGACTCATATTTACCCGGACAACAACAAGATCAGCCGCAGTCAGGATCACGGCGCGGACATCAAGCGGGGGCTGCGCAACAACGACGGCACCGGTGTCATGGCCGGTCTGACCCAGGTCGGCTCCGTTATGGGCTACTACATGGAGGACGGCGAGAAGGTCCCCATGCCCGGCAAGCTCTACTACCGCGGCATCAGCGTGGAGGATCTGATCCACGGCTTTGTCTCGAAAAACGCTTCGGCTTTGAGGGACGGCGTTCCTGCTGCTCATGGGCCGCCTGCCCAACCGCGAGGAGCTGGGCAAGTTCACCGAACTGCTGGGCGAGATGCGCCCCTGCCCCCCCATGTTCACCGAGGACATGATCCTGAAGGCCCCGTCCAGCAACGTGATGAACAAGATCGCCCGCAGTGTGCTGGCCCTCTATTCTTACGATGACAAGGCCGAGGTTATGACTCTGGAGAACGAGCTGCGTCAGGCCATCTCCCTCATCGCCCGCACCCCCCATGATCGTGGCCCACGCCTACGCCGCCAAGCGGTGCTATTTCGACGGCGACTCCTCTACTTTCCACCGGGCGCAGGACGGAATGTCTCTGGCCGAGAACTTCCTCTACGCCGTGCGCAAAGACAACAAATTCACCGACAGCGAGGCCAAGCTGCTGGATCTGCCTGGTGCTCCACGCCGAGCACGGCGGCGGCAACAACAGCGCCTTCACCTGCCGCGTCATCTCCTCCTCCCACACCGACTTCTATTCTCCATCGCGGCGGCCGTCGGCTCCCTGAAGGGCCCCCGCCACGGCGGCGCCAACATCCGCGCCAAGCAGATGCTGGACGTGGTGGCCGAGAACGTGGGCGACTGGAAGGACGACGAGGAGGTCCAGAGCGTACTCAGCCGCATTATCCACAAGGAGCTGGGCGACGGCAGCGGCCTGATCTACGGCATGGGCCACGCCATTTACACCATGAGCGACCCCGTTCCGTCATTCTGCGTAAGTTCGCCCGGAATCTGGCCGAGGAGAAGGGCATGACCGACCAGCTGGAACTGGTGGAGTCGGTGGAGCGGCTTGCCCCCGGCGTGTTCGCCCGGGGAGACCGGCCACGACAAGATGCTCTGCGCCAACGTGGACCTCTACTCCGGCTTCGTCTATAAGATGCTGGACATCCCCGAGGAGCTCTACACCCCCTGTTCGCGATGGCCCGCATCGCGGGCTGGTGCGCCCACCGGATGGAGGAGGTCTACACCCCCGGCAACAAGATCATCCGTCCCGCCACAAGGCCGTCGCCCCAAGCGCCCCTTCGTGCCGCTGGCGCAGCGGGATTTAAGCAAAAAGTTTTTCAACAAATCAGATGCCCCCTGCTGTTTTCGCTCCACAGCGGGGGTTTGGTTTTGAAGTCTTCGGGGGCTTCACAAAAGATTTTCAGGACCAGT
>VOFG01004495.1_pt1 | contig 20992 bp, 36 predicted proteins | sample 5384171 | NCBI WGS metagenome assembly VOFG01 (sample SAMN12384726, study PRJNA508395) | human gut metagenome | isolation source: healthy gut F | host: Homo sapiens
TGACGCTTACAAAGTACGCGGCGGCACGCGGGAAGTAGAAAAGCACCACAACCTGTACGTAGTCTACACCCAGGAGGCCGAGACCGCCGACATGTACATCGAGCGCACCACCCACGAGCTGGCCAAGGACCACCGCACCCGCGTAGTGAGCAGCGACGGTGCCGAGCAGATCATCGTGCTGGAGCACGGTGCCCTGCGCGTCTCCGCCCGCGCTTTCGCCGAGGAAGTAGCCGCAGTAGAAAGGGAAATACGAGAGTTTTTGCAGAATTGACGCACCGCTTAAAGGCTCCCTTGTGCAAAGGGATATGTCACCGACGGTGACTGAGGATCGTTCCGTTTACCTGGCAAGTCGGTTTGCCCCGCAAGGCCACAATCCCCAGTCTGCGCTTGCGCGCAGGCAGCCCCTTTACACAAGGGGGTCTTTTTGTTTGCACTATTTCTCATTTAGAAATGATTTTGAAAAACGCCTGTGCTATACTAGTGTCAAATCCAAAGGAAGGAGATGCCCGCCATGCGGCCTATCTTAATTGTCGAGGACGAGCCCGCCATTGCCGACTTAATTGAAATGACGCTGGAACCCCTGGGCCAGCCGCTCGTCAAAGGCACACACCGGCAACGAAGCCGCCAACCTGCTGGAGTCCACGCTGTTCGACCTTATTCTGCTGGACGTGATGCTGCCCGGCGTGGACGGCTTTACCCTGATGGACTACATTGCCCCTACGGGCACGCCGGTCATCTTTTTAACGGCCAAAGCCACGGTGGAGGACCGGGTGCGCGGGCTGCGGCTGGGCGCGTATGACTACATCGTCAAGCCCTTTGCCCCGCCGGAGCTGCTGGCCCGGGTGGAAGGCCTGCTGCGCCCACCGGCCGCCGGGCCGCCACACTGCAAGCTTTCGATGCCGTTATCGACCCGGACAACCACATCGTCACCCAAAACGGCACCCGCGTAGAGCTGACGCCCCGGGAGTTTGATCTGCTGCTGGCCCTTGTCCGTGCCCGGGGCAGCTGCTCTACCGCGAGGCCCTGTATGAGCGGAGAGTCTGGGGTCTGGACAGCAATGCCGGGCCGCGCACGGTAGACATTCATATCCATCGTCTGCGCAAAAAAACTGCACTGGGATCATAAGATCGTGACCGTACCCAAAGTAGGGTACAAAGTTATTGCCGTAACCCCTAAAGGCGCCCCTCCCAGAGGAGGCCGTCAAAACCCTCTACCACCTTAGAAAGGAGGCCCCCATGAAACGCTCCCTCGCCCTTGCTGTCTGCGGCTTTTCGCTGGTGCTGGCACTGGTGGGCGGGTGGCTGGCGGACCGCCAGTTCACCGCCGCGCTGGATACCCTGGCGGATCAGGCTGTACTGCAGCACCAGCGCAATCTGTGCGGCTATGCCGACACCCTGCAGGAAGTCAAGGCCGACGTCTCGCCCCACCTGATCCTGGCGGACGACAGCGGTACCCGCTATGTCAACGCCAGCGACAAAGCCTTTGCCGGGCAGCTGTATTTTGACCGCCAGCGGCTGATCGTGGGGTCGGTCCCTGCACCTTTGCCCCTGCTGGACCAGACCGGCCGGGTCATCTACTCCAAGCTGCCCGACACCATCCCCGAAAGTGAATTGGCCGCACTGAAAGACGCCGACACAACCACGATGCGCCTTTGCGGGCAAACATTGCTGCTCTGCGATCAAGTCGCCGGGGCCAGCGGTCAGCGCGTCTGGGTCTGGATGGTCACAGCGCTGGATGCCGGTTCAGCCTACGCCGCCCGCACCACCACGCTGCGCCAGTGGTTCTTATTGCAGGCCGTTCTGACGCTGGCGGCACTGTTGATGGTCCACCACACCACTGCCCTGCAGCAGCTGAACGACCGCCAAAGCCGCTTTGTGGCCGACCTGACCCATGAGCTGAAAACGCCCCTGACCAGCATGATCGGCTACGCCGACTTACTGCGCGGCGGCGAACTGCCGCCCGAAAACCAGCGCCGCGCCGCCGATGCCATCTACCATGAATCCACCCGGCTGGAAAGCCTGAGCCAACAGCTGCTCAGCCTGCAAGACCTGCGGCAGGAAGCCCTGACCCTGACCGCCGTGCCGGTGGCCGCCGCCTTTGAGGATGTGGCCCGCAGCCTGCCCGATTGCCCCGTGACCCTCGAAACGACCTGCCCAGAGGACGCCGCCGTGCGGGCCGATCGGGTGCTGCTGGCAGACCTGCTGCGTAACCTAGTGTTGAACGCCGCCCACGCCAGCGCACCGGGCAGCACGGTTACGCTGCGTTGCCTGCCCGCCGAGGACCGCTGGCGGCTGGAGGTAGCCGACACCGGCTGCGGCATCCCGCCCGAGGCCCTGCCCCACCTGACCGAACCGTTCTACCGGGTGGACAAGGCCGGGCCGGGCCAACGGCGGCAGCGGCGTGGGGCTGGCCCCTTTGCGCCGACATTGCCGCCGCCTTTGGCGCCAAGCTGGAATTTACCAGCACCGTGGGCAAAGGCACCACCGTCGCCCTGATTCTGCCCAGGAGGTGTACGCCCATGAAGAAGCCGACGATTGACCCCGTTTTTGGCTGACGGCCACCTTTTTGCGCCGCCCTGTTGGCTGCGCCGCCGCTGCTGACCCAGGCGCGGGACCGGCAGGCCGACACCACGGCCTCACCCGTCCTGCCGTAGCCGGTGTAATGACCGATGAAGAGCGGCTGGACCCCACCATAAGTGCCCTCTATAGTCAGAAGATTTTGAGTGCATCAATAATTTTTCTGGTCGGTGAGGAAAAATTCCCAAAAGTATTCACGAATGTCTGGCAAGCTGAGGCAGGCGAACCGCCGTGGTCTGCTGAGCGATGAACAGCTGAACGCGCTTCTCACCTTGGTCGATGTCACGGAAGCCGCTGAAACTGCTGAACGAGGCGACTATCATTATCTGGTCTGCATACCTGTATTTTTTGCTCTGATGCGGCCGGTGTAGAGCAACTGCAACTGACCTATTGCAGTGCCACGCCGGAGGAAGTTGCCTCACCGGAGAACGCCCTTACACTGGACGCCACCATCTTTATCAGTTACCTGCCCAACAATGGTCCCATTCTGAGCATGACCATCTCCTACGATGACCTGCCCGAAAGCACCGTTGACCTCGAGACCCTGCAGGACCGCTTCTGCGACCAATTGAAGCTGACGGTTCCCGGGGAATGGACTGACATCGGCGGCGGCCAGCGCAATTATTCGTCCAGTAATCTGGTCACTCGTGGACGCCTGCACCGCCACCAATCGAGGTGTTATGATGTCGGCTTTCTCAATCCCTTTGTCTAAGAGTAAAAAATAAAACAGATACAAAAAGGCCCGCCGTGTTTTCACGGCGGCCTTTGAATTATGTGGTTTTGCAGGTTATCAGACAATACCTGGCTCATCATAGCGGAAGCGATCTTTCTCGAAACCGGCGATATTGGCACCGGCGACCAGGTTGCCTTCATGCCGTACTTTCGGCAGTGGCGGCAGCACTGTGATAGATGTTGACCATGATGTTGTGCAGGCGCTCATCCACTTCCTCGAAGGTCCAGGACAGGCGCAGGCCGTTCTGGGCTCATTTCCAGGCCGGAGGTAGCAACGCCGCCAGCGTTGGATGCCTTAGCGGGGGCAAACAGGATGCCGCCCTGCTGCAGGTGCTGATGCATGGCATCAGGGGTGGAAGGCATGTTGGCGCCCCTCGGCTACGCAGTAGCAGCCATTGGCAACCAGAGCTTTTGGCACCGTCCAGGCGCAGCTGTTCTGGGTGGCGCAGGGCAGGGCGATGTCGCAGGGACGGTCCAGATGCCCTGGCTGCCCCCCCGACGTACCTTAGCGGTGGGGACATAGTCCAGGTAGGTCTTGATGCGGTCGCGCTTGACCTCCTTGATTTCCTTCATGACCTTGTAGTCAATGCCGTTCTCGTCCACGATGTAACCGTTGGGTCAGACATGGCAATGACCTTGCCGCCCAGCTGGGTAGCCTTCTGGTTGGCGTAGATTGCTACGTTGCCGGAGCCGGAGATGACCACGCGCTGGCCCTCGAAGCTTTTGCCGGCGTCAGCCAGCATTTCCTTGGCAAAGTAGCAGAGGCCGTAGCCGGTTGCTTCGGTGCGGGCGAGGGAGCCGCCGTAGGAGAGGCCCTTGCCGGTGAGGACGCCGGTGTACTCATTCTGCAGGCGCTTGTACTGGCCAAACAGGTAGCCGACCTCACGGCCGCCAACGCCAATATCACCGGCGGGCAACGTCGGTGTCGGGGCCGATGTGGCGGTACAGCTCGGTCATAAAGCTCTGGCAGAAGCGCATGACCTCGGCATCAGACTTGCCGTGGGGATCAAAGTCATGCCGCCCTTGCCGCCGCCCATGGGCAGGGTGGTGAGGCTGTTCTTAAAGACCTGCTCGAAGCCCAGGAACTTCAGGATAGACAGGTTGACAGAGGGATGGAAACGCAGGCCGCCTTTGTAGGGACCGATGGCAGAGTTGAACTGCACACGGTAGCCGCGGTTGACCTGGACCTTGCCAGCGTCATCGACCCAGGGCACACGGAACATGATGATGCGCTCGGGCTCGACAAGGCGCTCGATCAGGCCGGCCTCTCGTACTCGGGGTGGGCAGCCACAACGGGCTCCAGGCTCTCGAGGACTTCCTCAACAGCCTGCAGGAATTCTTTCTGTTCAGGGGTTACGCTTTAGCCAGGTCGTCATAGACGCGCTGGAGATACGGATTGGTAAATGCCATAGTGGTAACACTCCTTTATATAATTCTTTCACCGAGTTTATAGTAGCACCATGTGCATAATTTTGCAAGGTTTTTGCAGGCATTTTTAAAAATTTGTTTGCAGCAGATGCCCGTGTGTTTACCACAGAACGACATACTTTATTTTCTTAATCCCACATCTGCACAGGAGTATAATTTTCGCCGCCGTTCCAAAATTCCTGCGGGTCGATGAAGCCGTAATCGCAGCGGTCGTTATGCGTATTGCTGTGGGGTTTATACCCCTACCATCCAACGGCCGTCGTTGGTCTGGGCCATCAGGCTTACGCCCAAGTACATGCCGTCCCGGTACTGGGTCTGGGTCATGGTGTGCATCTCGCCGGTATCCAGGTCGATCAAATAATTGATCTCGCCATTGCCGGTATAATCCTGGGCCCAGATCCAGCCGCGTTCCCCCCTCGCTGCCAAACATCGGCATAAAGCCATTGTCTGTGGAGGGGCAGATACAGGTTCATGGGCAGCGTATCGATCAGCACCGTGTGCTGGTGGTCTTTGCTGTAGCAGCTCAGGCTGTAGCTGGTGCCGTACTCGCTGCGTTCCTGGGGTTATCCTGCACATAGACGCGGTCCTTGTACATTTTCACATAGATCGTACCACCGTCAAGGCGTTCCATTTCGCAGATCTTTTCCCGCTGCATGGTCGCAGGGTCCAGCCGGACAAGCTCGCCCGGGCATTCTGCAGGGCGGCATTATAGGCTTCGCGGTCGTTATAGTCCGGCAGCGGGGCATCCGTCAGCAGGCGCGAAGTCAAAAAGCGGTGGCCGTTCACGCCCAGCACCTGTTCGCCCAGATTCAGCGGGAGGGCGCTCCATTCGCCGGTGGTCAGGTCCAGCCGAAGGATACGGCTCCTGTTTGCGTCAGAATATTCTTTTCGCATACAGCGCATTCTCATCGCAGTAAGCAAAGTAACCGCCGCCCAGCAGGGACGGGTCAAAGGTCAGCACCGTTTCGCGGGCGGTCAGGTCGTCGTTCAGCCTTTCGATAGTGGAGGGGCGGCTGCTCAGCTCATAGTTATGGCGGCAGGCGGCGATATACTCTTCCTCATCGGCAAAAATTTTCGCACAGTGCTGCTCGAAAAGTCCCGGCACTCCTTTTCCACCTGCCCCAGGAGGAACATCATCCAATCCTGTGTAATACAGGTAGATGCCGCTTGGCATCACCAGCAGGTCGGTGCGCGCCCAATGTCCAGCCAGGCGGGACAGGCCGGCATTGTCGTGGGTGCAGCCGGGTACGTTGCAGCACGGTCTGCCGGGCGGTGGCGTAGTCGGTCTTCAGCAGCAGGGCGTGCATGCTTTCCTGGCCATTTTCATCATCCAGCCGTGCAATTCATAATAGGCGTCGCCGGTGTTCCAGCCCCAGTAGCCGCCGCCGCAGGTGTTGGGGACCTCGCTCAGGTTGCCCACAGTAAATCCGACCGGCTGGGCAGCAGTTTCTTCGGTCTCCGTCGCAGCAGTCATCTCGGCGGTCTCGGCGGTCTCGGCGGCGGCAGTGCATCCGCCGGGGCGGCGGCACAGCCGGTCAGGGGCCAGGGCGGCCAGCAAAAGCTCCACATTTTACGCATCGGGGTTTGCCTCCTTTTCCAAGTTCGTTGTGTCATCCTGCATGCGCAGCGGCAGGTTCGCCTCGGCGCACAGCGAAAGTTCAATGCTGACATACCAGCGGTCCGACGTAGCGCCGCTGTAGGTAAAGTAATCATTGACGGTGTAGGCGCCCGACGCAGCGGCCACCAGCGCCTGTCCGTTCAGGCTGTAGATGGCCCGGGGTAGGTCAGGTCCTCCCGCCAGGTCCAATCCCCCAGGCTGGTCAGCCCGGCCTGGTCGGCAAAGGCGCGCAAGGCGGCTTCTTTGGGCAGAGACCTGGTCGTGGGCGGCGGCAGAATCCGCCGGGGTGGACAGCCAAAAGAATACACCTGCCCGGTGCGGCTGTCCATTTTCAGGGGCCATCAGGGTGGTGGGCACGCCGTTTTGCACAGCAAACCGCTTAAAGGTCACAAGGCCCAGGCTGTCGACGCTGTAATAGGGCACGGTCAGGCTGTATTGCCTCTCATCGTAGGTCGTCAGGGTGGTTTCCTCGGTGCTGTACCAACCGGCGGCATAGTCGGCCCACGCCTGAGAGAGATCGCCCCGGCATCGGCCAGGCTTTGCAGGGCGGTGTTCACGGTATCCACATAGTCCCAGCCGTTTGTCATATCGGTCAGGTCGTTGGCCTGATTGTTGTAGTAGATCAATGGCTTGCGCTCCTGCCCGGTATCGCCGGGCTGGAAGGTGTATTTGCTTTGGGTCAACTGCCGGGCGCTGAGCTGCCGCAGCAGGTAGTAGTCGTCCGCCGTGGGGTGGGTGCCGTGTAGGGGTCGGCCACGGCCTGGCTGTGCCCCCAGGCTGGCGGCATCCACTACCGAGAGGAACACCGCCGGGGCGGCGGCGCAGACCAGCACCACCACCGCGCAGAGGGCCGCCGCAAGGCGGGGTTTCTTCCACAGTTTCATGGCTGCACCTCCTTGGGCAGGGTAACGGTAACGGCGGTGCCCACGCCCACCTGGCTGCTGATTTGCAGCGTCCCGCCATGCACGGTGGCAATGCGCTGGCAAAGGGCCAGCCCATGCCGCTGCCGCCCTGCTTGCGGGCGCGGGATTTATCCACCATGTAAAACGGCTCGGTCACGCGGGCCAGCTTATCCGCCGGGATGCCGCAGCCGTGGTCCTGCACGGTCAGCGCCACGGTGTCCCCGGCATCGGCCAGCAGCACCGTGACGGGCATTCCTGCCGGGCTGGCTTTGGCGGCATTTTGCACCAGGTTGCACAGCAGGTCCAGCAGCAAGTCCGCATCGCCGTGCACCACAGCCCCGCCCTGGGGCGTCAGCAGCGGCACCTGGGGCAGGCCATCCGCAGCCGCGGCCACAGGTCGGTCAGGTCCACAGGGGCAAGCTCCAGCCGTTCATCGCTCAACGAAAGCAGCGACAGCAGCAGCAGCTCAGCGCCTCCAGGCGGCGGCTCTCGTGGTAGATGGCCCCGGCGGCCTCGTGCTGCTCGGCGGGGTCGATCTGCAAGGTGCGCAGCATATCGGCGTAACCGATGATCGAGGTCATCGGCGTCTTCAGCTCGTGGGCGAACGCGCCCATAAAGTCCTCCCGCCGCTGGACGTCCACCTGCAGATCCGCGATCTTTTCCTGCACAGCATCGGCCATTTTGTCAAAGCTCTGGCTGACGTTTTCCAGCTCGTCGCCGGTATGCAGGGCGGTGCGGCGGTCGTAGTCGCCGCCTGCGATCTCCGCGCTGGCGGTCCGCAAAATTTGCAGCGGGCGGGTCATCTGGCGGGCCAGCAGAGCTGTGACCAGGGCAGCCGCCGCCAGCACCACAGCCTCCAGCCCCAAAAAGCGCCGCACCGCCGCGTTGCGGGATGTATACAGCGCGGTCAGGTCGTAGGCCGTCACAATGCGGTAGCCGCCCTGCAGCTCGCTGGCAAACAGGGGTGGGGTACCCCCGCCGGACCGCACTGTCGTCATGGTGCCGTCCGCCAGCGGGCGGTTACGTCTACCGGGATGTTGCTGCTGACCAGCTCCTCCCCTGCCACAGGGCGGCGGGTTGCTGGTGCAGGGCCAGCCGCGCGGCCGCCACGGCGCCGCCCATCTCCAGCCCGCGGCGCTGGCGGTCCAGCAGGTCGGTCTGCACATCGGTGCAGATCTGGCTGTGCAGGGCGGCGTCAGCGGTCAGAACAGTACGGCGCTGCACGGCAAAATCGCTGTACAGCAGCCAGCACCCGCCCAGCCCAAAGGACGCACTAAGCACCAGCACCAGCAGGCAGATCATCTTGTGGGCAAATTTCATCGTGTACCTCCCGGCCCCGCAGTGGGGCGGTCGTCGGGCCTCATTCTTGCTTTTTAACCGGTAGCCGATCTGGTAAACGGTCTCGATCTTATCGCCCCAGTTCAGCTTTTTGCGTAATCTGGTAATATAGGTATCTACCGCGCGGGTGGTCTCGGCGTCGCCGCCCCAGGCGCGCTCCATCAGGGTATCGCGGTAAATGGCCGCCCCGCGGTTGCGCATCAGCTGCTCCAGCAGGGCAAACTCCCGCGGGTCAGCTCCACAGGCTGGCCGCGCTGCAAAACCATGTGGGCGGCGCTGTCCAGCGTCACATCAAAGGCCTGCAGCTGGTGGCCGCCCTTGCCGGCGCGCGGCGCAGCACCATCTCCATACGGGCCATCAGCTCGTCCATGGCAAAGGGTTTTACAATGTAATCATCCGCACCCAGCCGCAGGCCCAGCACGCGGTCCTTCACGGCGGCCTTGGCGGTCAAAAATATCACGGGCACGCCCTGGGGCGCAGGTAATCCAGCAGGGCGTAGCCGTCCAGGCCGGGCAGCATGATGTCCAGCAGGGCCAGGTCGTAGTCGTTTTTCTCGATCAGATCAGCGGCGGTCAGGCCGTCGGGCGCCAGGGTGCATACGTACCCGGCGCGGGTCAGGTTCATTTCCAGCAGGCGGGCGATGGGCCGCTCGTCCTCAGCGATCAGCACTTTGTCATGTTTATCCCTTTCCACCCCCAGTGTAGCGGGCAGTTGTGTACGACTTGTTACAATTCGGCTTTTTTCCTTTATTTTACCATGTTTTGTGTGCTATAATGAACAATATTCCAAAAAAGGAGCGTTATTTCTATGTCCGTTCAGCAAAAGGCGGGTGTGGTGCTGCCGGCGGCGTGTGCCGTGGCGGCCAGCTTTGACCCTGCCCTGGCACGCAGCGTGGGCGCGGCGCAGGGACAGGCGGAGGTCGACCCCAACATCAAGCGCAGCCCGCTGTGCGGCCGCAATTTTGCCATGTTCAGTGAGGACCCGCACCTGACCGCCGTGCTGGCGGCAGCGGTTGTGGGCGGCGCGCAAAATGCAGTGGTGGGGCCGCTGCTGTGCTGCAGCCAGGTCACCGACGCCCCGGACCGCCGCGTAGATGAGCGCACACTGCAGGAGATCTACCTGCCGCCCGCCGCAGCGTCCCTGCAGGCCGGGCCGCAGGGGGTGCGGTACGGTAGCGGCACGCTGAACGGCGTCCCCTGGCCGAGGCCGCCGCCGCGCTTTTGCCGCAGCCAGCCGCCAAAACCAACGATACACCGTCAACCGCACCCACCCACGCGCTGGCGGTGCAGCTGGCCGCACAGTGCGGCGTGCTGGTGCAGAATTTGGGGCGCACTGCCGCTCAAAGCCGGGCAGCGGGTGGCGTACATCGGCGCGTTTGCCGAGACCCCGCGCTATTATGGCGAGGGTCAGCCCAGCCCCGCGGCCATCGGTTCACTGGACGCCGCGCTGCTGAAAGGCCGCCGCGTGGGGTATGTGAAGGGCTTTCCCGCCAACAGGGACGAGCGGGACGAGGGCGAATTCCTGCGGGCGGTATCGGCGGCGGAGCACGCCGATGTAGCCGTAGTGTTTGCAGGCCTGCCGGAAAGTTTCGTCAGCCCCGATGCCGACCGCCGCACCCTGCGCCTGCCGGACTGCCAGAACAACCTGATCGCCCGCATTGCGGCGGTGCAGAAAAACACCGTGGTGGTGCTGCACGCCGGCGCACCTGTGGAGTGCCCGTGGGCGGGGGATGTTTCGGCGGTGCTATGTATGTATTTGGCGGGCGAGGGCGTGGGCGAAGCCACCGACGCCCCTGCTGTGGGGGGACGCCAACCCCAGCGGCCGCCTGCCCGAGACCTGGCCCCTGCGGCTGGAGGACACCCCTGCTACCTGGACTACCCCGGTGACGGCCGCACGGCCGACTACCGCGAGGGCGTATACGTGGGCTACCGCTGGTACGATGCCCGCCGTATGCCGGTGCGCTGGCCCTTTGGCCACGGCATGAGCTACACCGGGTTTGTGTACCGAAATGCCCGGTTAAGCGCTAACACGCTGGCCGAGGGCGGCGAGGTAAAAGTATGTGTCACCGTGAAAACAGCGGCGCCGTGCGCGGGGCCGAGGTGGTGCAGCTTTATATTAGTGACGAGACCGGCGCCCCCATTGCGGGCGGCCGGGTGCCGCAGGTTTTGCGGGGTTTCAGCAAGGTTTGGCTGGACCCCGGCGAGGAGCAGGACGTGGAATTTGTGCTGACGGCGCGGGACCTGGCCCACTACGACCCCACCCGCCGCGCCTGGCACACCGCCCCCGGCCGTTATCTCCTCCGCCTGGGCCACACCAGCCGGGATATTAGGGCAAGTTTGGGGCTGAATTTTTGATGATGCAAATGGCTCCCCTTGAGGGGAGCTGTCACCGAAGGTGACTGAGGGTGGCCCACATGCTGCACGGTGCTAAAGTAGCCACCCCTCACCCGTTGCGCGGGAGCTCCCCTCTAGGGGAGCCTTTATAACGACAACACCCCGCACGGTATGAATCCGTGCGGGGGTGTTTTGTGTTGAATCGCATCGGGTTTGGTGGATGCTAGCGCGCCCACCCAGGAGCGGCAGCATTGGGTACCGCTACCCTATGGGGGAAACCACACAATTTTAGGTAAACCAATATCCGTTACGCCCAAAGGGCGCGGGGGCAAAGGTTTATCTTAGTCCTTCTTTGCGCAGAACGAGGCTGTAAACGCCGTAGCCCATCAGCAGGGCAACAACTGCCAGGCTGCCGCCGAGCAGCGGAGCAACATTAGAAGCACCGGTCTTGGGCAGAACCTTGGTGGTGTTAGCCGGGGCAGCGGCAGTTTTGACGACCTGCTTCTCGTTAGAAGCAGTGGTGGTCTTGTTGCTGGAAGAGGAAGCGCTGGAGGAAGAAGAGCTGTTGTCGTTCTTCTTGTCCTCGACCTTCGAAGACAGCCTCAACGGTAGCGTAGCCAGTGGTGGCATCGTCGCCGTTGAAGAAGCACAGGCCGGTCACACCGAAGGTCTTAGCATCGGCGTTCCAAGCGATAGCGTCAGCGCCCTGGCCCTTCAACCAACGAACTTGTAGCCAGCCTTAGCCTTAACGGTGGGGATAGCATACTGGGTGCCATCGAACTCGGTGGCAGTCAGCTTCATGACGTTGGCAGCGGGGCTGGTGTACAGGTCGTTCTTCTCGAACGCCCCTTATCGGGGTCAACAGAGAAGGTGACCTCAACAGTGCTCGGTCTCTGCCTTGTAGACAGCAGCGATGGTCAGGTAACCAACGTTGGAACCTTTCTCGAAATGAGCCAGACCAGTGATGCCGAAGGTCTTAGCGTCGGCATCCCAAGCGCCCACTTCATTACCATTCACATGCCAGCCGATGAACTCGTAGCCAGGCTTAGCCTCGACCTTGGGCAGCTCTGAACTGCTGGTCGGTGTTGGGATCCAGGTTATCGAAGTGGATAACTTGCCCTGACCGTCATAGTCGGGGAAGATACCTGCTCGTTGTTGGTGGTGATGGTAACGGAAACGGTCTTCTTGGTCTCTTCAGGCTGCTCGGTCTTGACTTCCTCGAACTGAGCAGTCAGAGTGACGTAACCAACGGTAGAGTCCTTGGGGAAGTGAGCAACGCCGGTGTAACCAAACTCAGTGGCGTTAGCGTCCAGGTGGCCAGCTTCGCCAGCACCCTCGACCTTCCAACCAGTGAACTTGTAGCCGTCGTTAGCCTTAACCTCGGGCAGAGCAATAGGATCGCCGATCTCCGGCAGGTTCTTGAAGCTGATGGTCTCAGCACCGTCGTAACCAACGAAGACACCCTTGGTGTTATCGGTGTTCAGGTAAATCTCAATGGTCTTCTTGGTCTCTTCAGGCTGCTCGGTCTTGTCTTCCTCGAACTGAGCAGTCAGAGTGATGTAGCCAACGGTAGAGTCCTTTGGGGAAGTGAGCAAGGCCAGTGTAACCAAACTCAGTGGCGTTAGCATCCAGGTGGCCAGCTTCGCCAGCGCCCTCGACCTTCCCAACCAGTGAACTTGTAGCCGTCGTTAGCCTTAACCTCGGGCAGAGCGATAGGATTGCCGATCTCCGGCAGGTTCTCGAAGTTGATGGTCTCAGCACCATCATAACCAACGAAAGTACCCTTGTTATTGTCAGTGTTCAGGTTGATTTCGACGGTCTTTCAACAGGTTTCTCGGTTTTGAAGACAGGCTCCAGGGTAATATAACCCACGCCATCTTTGTCAGTAACAGTAACCAGATTAGCCAGCTCATTATAAGTCACGGAAGCACCGGGCTTGAAATCAGCTTTGCCATTCTGGTAAGTCCAGTGGTCCAGCTTGCTGTCATCCAGACCGGATTCAGGCAGGAAGCAGCTCGGAATGAAGTTATCCTCACCGGGCTTCAAGCTAAAGTCGCCTGCAGCTTGAACACTACCATTGTCAGTGTACTGATAGAAAGCAACTTTGATTTCTTTTCAAACCTTCTACATCTGCAAACGCTGCAAACGGTACGCACATGACAAACCATGAACACAGCAGTCAGCAGAGCCAGCAGACGAGTTTTTGAAGTTCGTTTTCTGCATGTTAATTTCTCCTATTCTTTAAAATTTATCTAAAGCGTTTTGCAGGTGGATGCCCCAAGCGCACCCGCCTGCTTGCGCAGTAGATACGGACATATATCCAACAACACTTGGGATGGAGGTGGTGAACCAAGGATGGGTAAAGGCTTTTACACAAGGGGCCCTTTAAGAGGGTTGCTGGTCTTAGGCTCTTTCTCCCCACCTGCTTGCGGGAGCCCCCTCGCAGAGGGGGCCTTTCTGGCGCGCAGCGCATATCCAATGGCTTCCTCTGGGATGGAGCTGTCAGCGAAGCTGACTGGAGGGAGAGGATTACCAATAGAACCCATTATTCCTTGTAAACAAGGAATAACAAAAGCCCTAGGGCTTTTCGGTTATTACGAAAATCATTTACCCGCAGGCCAGCGGGCGGGCAGGAGCGGGTCACTGTTAATGTGCACCGTGTCGGCCTCGGTGGTCTCGCCGTCCCGCAGGGGCGGGCCAGAATGACCAGCCGGGCATCGTCCATCTGATAGGTGCAGGTGCTTAAGGTCAGCAGCCGCTCGGTGGGGTAGGCGTAATCGCCGGTGGTGTAAAAACGCGCGCTTGGCCACTTCATCCAAAAAACGTCTGCTCGGCGGCATCGTCCAGGTCGATATACTGGTTGAAGTGGAAGACATCGCCGTCGCTCTCGCGGGAGGTGACAGCATAGACCGCTACGATTTTGTAAATCTCGCTTTTTGTACAGCGTGTCCAGCTGCAAGTAGGGGTGCGCGGTGTAGTAATCGGCATCGCGGTACTTTTGCAGGTTAGAGAAGCGGTCGGTATTATTAACGCCCATGTTATGCCCGTAGATGATAAAGGTGGCGGCCGTTTTTCATGTCGCACTCATAATCCGCAAAGGGCATGCCGCGCTTATCATCGGCGCGGTCCAGGTCGTGATATAAGTAAAAGTAGTTATCGGTGGTTTGCAGGATGGGCAGGTCAATGTCCACGCCGGGGATCTCGATCCAGCCTGCGAACTCGGGGTTGCGGGCAATGAGATCGGCGTATTTGGCCCGCTGGGCGGCTTCCTCGGCGGCCGGGTCGGGGTGGCTTCGGGGTTCGTCCGTGGGGGTGCGGCAGTTTCTACCGGCTTGATGGCTTCCATCTCTTTTTTTTTTCTCTTTATACGAGGGAGCCAGAAGATCAGCCCGCCGACCAGCCCTGCAAAGGCCGCGCCGGAGATGACCGCCGCTAAAAGTGCTTTGGTGCGTTGTTTCATAAACTAAGATCCACAAAGAAGTTGTTGCCATCGTTGCCGTTGCCCAGGACTTCCTGGTACGCAACAGTCAGCGTGGCGGAATCGCTGGGCACGGCAACCAGCATATTGCCTTCAACCGTGGCACCAGGTTCCAGCTTAGTATCATTCGGGAACATTTCAGGCGTAACAGGGTAAATACGCAACGCCGAAAATCGTTGTCGCCATCGCCCCATTGCAGTTGAAAATCGTCCTTGAAAATGTCGTAAGTCTCATCGCTGGTATTGGTCACAGAGATGTGAAATTGTACCAACTTGTCCCCTCAGGGATTGCGATATTACCGAACTTTTCGATCGTTTCCGGCTGGCCACAGGTGAAATCAAACAGTGCGGTGTGCACGGTCTCGTCCGCTTTTGCACGGGTGGACTTTGCCCCCGCCGCAGCCAGCCAACAACAGGGCCGCCGTCAAAATTAGTACACCAAGTAATGTTTTGTTAAATCTAAATGCCTTTTTACTCAAAACTTCCGTATCTCCACTAGTAAAATCTATCCCAGCGAACATTTTGCTACGATAGTTTCTATAATAGTACACCAAATTAAAAATTTTTTCAAGAGTTGCACACATTTTGTTCGCCGTAAAAATGCACAATTATTCCGCCAACTTTGCGGCAATTTGTGAATGACTTGTGGTAATAGTAGAGTTTAGCGCATCGCACCACAATTTGTAGGGTTTAGTAAAATTTTAGTGGGATACACAAAAGGCCCCCGGTCGAGGGCCGGGGGCAGGGATAAAACTCCCCCTTGAGGGGGGCCTTTTTGCCTAAATTATTATTTTCTCTCCTTTCTCCCGTACTTATAATATAGACCCATTAGCCCACCGGCAGAGAGCACGGCCAGCGCGGCCAGCAGGGTCACCGGCATGGGGTCGGCGGTTTGGGGCAGGGCGGGCTTGGGCGCAGGGTGCGCGGGGACCGGGGTGGTTTTGGCCGGGGCAGGCGTGGGCGTCGGCGCGGCGGGCGGGTCGTACCGGTTCTGGAACAGCAGCAGGCCGGTCTTTTCGCTGCTGCCGCCCGTGGCCCAGATCTCGGCCCCAGCCGCCGTTCGGCCGGTTGGTCACCCGCACCGTCACCGTGTACACCGTGGCGTCGTAGGTCATGTGCGCCGTGCCGCCCGCGCACTGGCGCACCGTGTAGCGGTAGGCGCCGGGGGCGGTGTAGGTCAGCCCCGTAAAGCCGGCCGTGCCGCTGCCTTTTTGACCTGCACCGTGTCCGCCGCGGGGGCGGGGGCGCCGTCCCGGGCGTAAGGGTAATGGTGAACCGCTCGGCCGTGGCCGCGCCCGAGGTGCGGACCTCGACGGGCAGCTCGGCTGTGCATTTGTACTCCGCCGCGCGGGCTTTGCAGCGGCAGCAGCAAAAGCAGCAGTGCAGCCTCTATTATTATGCGGCGCAGCGTGCGTTTTTGGGTGTCATTCATCCTTATTTCCTCCTTTTTACGTTTGGGGCAGCAGCTGGCCGAACAGCAGCACCGGCCGTTGGTGGCGGCCTCGGTGCAGGTGGAAAAGGCCACCACCGGCCCGCTGCTCGGCGTGCGGTACTGCACCGCGTGCGCCTTGATGTAGGCCAGCAGTGCGTCCGGGCTTTGGGCGGGGTCGTAGAGCACGGGTCGTAGGCGTCGGCCTGCACGCAGGCGAACAGCGCGATATTATACGCTGTATCGTCCGTTATCAGTGTGCCCGTGGTGTGTGCGGCAAAGTAATCGCTTTGGGTGAACTGCACGATGTCACCGAACATGCCGCCGTCCTCGATATGGTGGCCGTAGACGATGCTGTAGGGGCGCGGTGAAGTCCGCCGGGCAGCGCGAGTCCAAAAAATATCGCGCCAGAAAGCGAAAAATCTCCGTACACGTCGGTGTTGACGTAGACCATGTTGTCCGCCCCTGCACGACGGGAAAGTCGATGCGGGTGCCGTCCAGCGTGAGCCAGCCGCAGACGTCCGGGTTGAGCGCGCGCAGCTCGGCAAAGCCAGGGGCTGTCCGCGGGCGCGGCGGCCAGCGGCTTGAACCGCAGCGTCTGATCCGGCAGGGCCGCGCGGGCGTGTGGCGGCGATATCCCACAGCGACCACGCCCCAAACAACGCCAGCGCCCCCAGCAGCAGCGCCGCCGCCAGCGTAAGCAGCCGGTCACCCCACCGCGCCAGTTTTGCCGCCAGCAGCATTATTCGTCGCTGTTATGACGTTTACGCAGCAGCAACACACTGCCCGTGCCCGCCGCCAGCAGCATGCCGCCGTAGGGGCGCAGCGTCCAGCAGCAGGCCCGTGGGCGTGGGTGCGGTGCGGCTGTTGGTGACCGTGATGGTCTTGTCCGCGGCGGCCATCGTCTGGGCGTCCGAGGTTTTTGTCGTCGCTGCCGGTTTTGGTGATGCCGTACCAGGTGGTGGTGTAACTTGACGCTGTATCGCCGGATTCCGTGATGGTGTAGCCCGTGTTAGCGGGCAGGCCGGTGACCCTCCGATCTTTTCGCCGCCGGTGATGCCGGCTTTGACTTCAGCGGTGCCGTCTGCGTTGAAGGTGACGGTGTCGCCGGTGATGGTGGAGAAAATCGCCGATTCGCCGCCGGTTTTACCGTGACCGAGCTGGGTGGGCTTGACCACCGATGGTGTAAAGGTGAAGTCGCCGTAGGCAGTGTGACCACCGAGAGTGTTGGTGGACCTCGTCCGCCTTGGCCGTGCCGTCCGCGTTGACGATGTTGATGTCTGAGATGCGCAGGGCGCCGGTGGGCGCGGCGGGGTCGGTGTTGACCACCCGCACCACGGTGATGTAGCGGGCGGCGGTGTCCTGCGTCAGGCCGAGTGATGCCGGCAACCGCGGTCTCCGTGAGGGAGAAGATGTAGTCGCCCGGGGCCTGGTGAAGTCGTCGCTGTCAAAGGTGAAAGGACTGTGACGTTGTTGACCGTGCCGCCCGTAAAGAGCGGCGGTGAGCTCGGTGGATTTGATCTGTGCGGCCGTGCGCTGACGGCAATGCCGGCCACCAGGAGAACGGGTTCGCGACCGTGCCGACCGTGAAGGTGATACTGCCGTGGGGCACCCTGCCGAGGGCGGCGGTCATGTCGATGGTTTTGGTCAGCTGGGCGGTGTAATCCGCAGCCAGCACGCCGGGCGCGGTACCACCACCAGCAGGGCAGCCGCAGCGATGGCGGCAGTAATTGCCAGGTGGCGCGGGAAATGGGTGGTCTTCATAGGTGGTTCCTCTCTTCCAATATGGATTTATGTTGCTTTCGTTGGGGAGGGTTGCAGCGGGTTTGAAGCCCGCTGCGGCCGGAACGGCCAGGGCCGTGCCCAGCACTTGCCGCTGGATGGGATGGGGCCGTAGAGGCGGCTGTCCGCCCCCCGTGGTGCGGGCATCGCACAGCAGGAAAAGCTCGCCCTCCGCGAGGTGACGGGGTAGTCGGGCCGCCCTCGACCGGCTGGGTGGGGGTGGTGATGTCCGGCTCGGCCACCGTACTACCGTTGATGATGAGCGCGCCGGTGTCGGTCACAGTGACGGTATCGCCGCCACGCGCCGCGATGCGCCCAAGGCGGGCGTGCCGTCCTGCCGGTAGGCACGACCTGCCCGGCCGCGGTGCCGCGCTCGAACCGGCTGAACAGGACGACGGTCGCCGCCCACAGGCGGGGCGCCATAGCGCCGCCCGGCACCACCGCCAGAACACACCCCGAACAGCACCCGCGCAGCGCGGCGAACACTGCCAGGCGGGTGAGGAAGCGGTGAATTTCCGCTTTGGCACGTGTTTTTCCTTGTCAGTAGCCAGAAGGTCCTCCCCGTGGCATGGGTCACACCTCCCTGCAGCGCAGCGCCGCCAGCCCAGCCAGCACAGTCCGACCAGTGCCAGGTAGGGCGCCGCGCCGCCGGTTGCAGGCCGGTGGGGATGCCCACGTTGCGGGTATTGATGCAGGGTGATCTCGGCGGGCTGGGCCGGGGCACCCCCATCGTGCAGGTTGCGCCGGTGGGGCCGTCGTCGCCGTTGAGCTGCCAGCTGACCGTGTGGTCGCCGGGGTCGGTCTCAGTCAGGGTGGGGTCTGGTCCGCGCGCCAGGTGGGTGAGGGTGACGCTGCCGCCGCTGCGCAGGGTGAAGCCGGTGTCGGTCAGCGCCGCGCCGTCACCCGCCGTAGTGTAGGCGCTACCCTGGCGGATCTGGGTGGTGTCCAGCGTGGCGGTAAAAGGAAAGTTTTCGTAAATATCGTCATATCGCCCACCACTTTTTTGGTGATCGTGACGGACAGGTAGGGTTCGTAGGTGTTGGTGAAGTGCGCCTCAGCCGTACCGCCTGCTGTGACGTCCAGCGATTGGGTTCGGTCGGCGGCGGGAGTGGTCAGGTAGTAGTTGGTCAGGTTCGGCGCGGCGGATTCGGTCACAGTGTAGCCGGCGGGGGCCAGGCCCGGCAGGGTCGCTGCCTGCGCCTTTGATGGAAGCGTCAGGCGGCCGCTCGCGTCGGGCTGACGGCAGCCGGGGCATCCGCCGGGCGGCGCCCGCGCTTCTCTGCAGCGTATAGCTGCCTGCGGCAACGGATGCGATCGTAAAGGTGTTGGCTGTTTCGGCGAGAATCGGCACAGGGGCATCGTCGGCATCGTCAGGCAATTGCTTGGTGATGGTCAGGCTGCCGGTGGCGCGGGCGTGGGTGTTTTCAAACCGGATATTTATTTGCCGCCTGGGCGGTCAGTGCAATGCCGCTGTGTATCGGTGTATCCGTCACGTCTATCCACGCCGCCGTCTTTTGCGGTGCGTACCAGCGTCTAATCTTAACCGGTGGGTTCACCGCGGGCGGTCTCGGTCACAGCGTAGTTGTAGGTGTTGCCGCTGCTGTCCGTCAGGGGCGGCTCCAGCGTGTATTGCAGCACGTTGGGGTTGATGCTATCCGCTTGCATCGCGCTGCCGCTGAAGTCCCCCAATCGGCGGTCAGGTTGACCACACGGCGAATTCTGGTGCTGCGCCTGTATCAACTCAACTCTGGTCGGAACTGGTACCGTCAGTTTCGCGTTTGGTAACGCGGGATACGCTGCCTGCTTCGAGGCTAGGGTTAGAACTGGAGCCGCGGTCCCGATGGGGACATAACAGAGGCCCACTCCTCGCTAATAAGCGCTGTAACTGGCTACTTTCTAAAGAAGGAACCGGCTGGGCGTACTGCCCGCCGGGGACCGTTGGCATTCACCGTTATTGTACGCTTGTACAGTCTATGGTTTTCGGATGGACGTTCGCATAGTTCTGCGATGATGCTGCCGTTCAGGGGCTTCATAATTGGCGGCGGATTCTTTTCGCCCAATTTGATGTCCCTGGGCCACATCTGGAGCGATCATCTGGGGCCATCGATGTCGGTGCCGTCAACGTGGAGGGCTGGTTAAGGTAGCGCCGGGCACGGTCAAGCACGTCCTGGGTACAGGGCGCCATAAAACACAACAGTTCTAAGTTCGGAAAACTGGCCCGCCATCTGTCCAGGCCTTATAGATGGCGGCGTGGGCTGGATTGGGGTCTAATAATAAGTTTCTTTTATCGCAGCCTGCCGGATTCCCATCTCATAATAAACAGTGTCCATGCGCTTTGGTCTCGTGGTCGCGTCGGCAATCTCGATAAATTTCATCTGCTGGTCTGGTTGGAACTTTCCGCATCACGTCTTGCAAGAGTGGGCGCGCTAGTGGCGATGTCGGAATATGAAAGCGAGTCGCTTGCAAAATTGCGTCGCTGACCACCGGATACTCAGCTACCGCTGCCATGATTTACCTGGTCCTCAGCGCTACGGGGTGCTGCTGCCGGAGGCGACATCCCTGCCTGGTTGATGCAAAACGAAATGGAACAGCAGAGTACAAGAAGCATCATTAGCAATACAAAGACAAGCAACTGATTGTGGCTGAGCAAGTGAAGTCAGCACTCAGACTATAAACCTGAGAACATAACTTATGAATCCCAATATAAAATCTGAGCACTTCTGGCAGGCTACTGAGGCAAGGAAGTACTCAGGCATTCGACACTCATCAGGACGACTATCTGGTGTGCTCGGACTAACTGGCGGCGAAGAACCGCCCTCCTTCGTCTTATTCTCTGGACCAATGGAACCCCACCGAAACTGTCAGCTACTAGGACAGCAAGCCGAGGTGAAGAAATCTCATAGGATGCCTGCCGCAATACAGCAGCCTCGACAAGCAGTTTCCATCTCTGTATGCGAAGTGGTATATGGACTCAACAGGTCGAAAAGGTCTACTGCCCGTTTCGCCAGGCATCACCAGCTCGTAGCGATACCTTGGATCGTAATACGCAGCTGTCGACTTGAAAGACCGCCACATCGGGCAACGAGCGGGAGGACCAAGCCGTGTTCTCTTGGCACGCCATCGGTAATCAAAACCAAGTGTCGTGATTCTCTGACCAAATTTAACATACATCGACCGTCAGATTCAAAACAAGATGTGGCACGAATGCTGGAGCAAATCAACAAGATGCGCCGTCATCATCGTAAGCCACAGGCTGTAAATTCGCTGCAGTAACGAGCACGTCGCCTGCGAACCACCATCGCTATCACGATACTACCGGCCTGCGAAAGAAAAACTCTGAACGATTATGCGCTTTCAAAACTTGCTTAATGCAGCAC
>VOFG01002553.1_pt1 | contig 20989 bp, 27 predicted proteins | sample 5384171 | NCBI WGS metagenome assembly VOFG01 (sample SAMN12384726, study PRJNA508395) | human gut metagenome | isolation source: healthy gut F | host: Homo sapiens
AAAATAGCGCCGGGTCACACGGATGTCCCTCTGGTTCTCCAGCAGCCTGTCCTGCAGCGCCTCCTTGTCATATTCGGCTCCCAGCCGAAAGGTACGCATACACTTTTGGCGCTTAGAGAGCGGATGGTGGCGTACCTGCGGTAGGGATCGCACACGAACACATAGCCCTTCTTCCGCAGCACAGCACTCAGCTCCGTCCAGCTGCTCGATATCGTCAGCGCCTCGTCCAGTGCCCGCCGCATGAGGTTGTAGCGGGTGGGCTCGCCGTCCTTTTCGGCAAAGTAGACCGACCGCGCCGTTTTATGCCGCTGGGGATTTTTCACCACCGACAGGCCATGCTCCTTGCAGACACGGTCAGACATATCCCGCAGCTTGTAGTAGACCTCGTATTTTGCCTCCAGCTTTTTGCCTGTCCACATATTCACCGGATTCACAACGAAGTGGTTGTGATAAGTGCCAGTGTTGAAGTGGGTGGCGACAAGCACCTGCCGGTCGTTCCCCAAAGCCGCCGCGCCGTTTCCACGCCGATGCGATGGCATTCCTCCGCCGTGACCTCACCGGGCTTGAAGGACTGGTAGGCGTGATAGGCGACATTACCGCCGGCTTTGCCGAAGCGCCTCTGCACGGCAGCCATCTCCCCTGCGGCGGACTCCGCCCTACAGCCAATTCCGGTGACGGCGTATTGCTGCTCCCCCTCATCCAGGTTTTATCCTTGTCGGCAGCATACAGCAGCACCTGCTCCAGGTCGCTTAGCTTGGTCTTGCTGGGGTTGGTGCAGTAGTCCACCACACGGCTGACGCTGTCATGAATCGCCCAGATCTTCGTCACCGCCATCGGCATCCTCCTTCCCGTGATAGGCGCGCAGAAGCAGGCTCTCGATCTCGGTCAGTGCCTCGTCAAAGTCCCTCATGGCAAGCTCGTAGCGGACGGTGTCGTGGAGCGTCGTCAGCTTCTGATACGCCAGCATCAGCTCCCGGCGCGGAGCCTCCTTTACTGCCGTGCCGATTCCCCAAGGTCCGGAGATATTCCGACATATTCATGCCGCATTTCTTTGCCTTTCTGCGAATGGTATTCTTCTCGGTTTTATAGACCCGCACATTGATTTCCTCTGTTCGATTCCGCATAGATATCACATCCTTTCAGCGGGGTTACAGGGCGCGCCCTTTCGTATCGGCAGATACGGGGAATTGGGTGCCGCAGGGCTACACAAATCCCATGCTCGTTACCCTTACGGATAAAAAGCCTGCGTATAGCCACGGGCCTTCCTGCGTTACGATTCTTCATTTCGCCCGCCTCCTTCCGTGACGCAGATGACGGCTGTGACGGTTGGGGAAGCGGGGCGATACCGTCATTCTCAGCCGCAGTGACGCAAGCCCCTCGCTCCCGGAAGCATCGTCATGACCGTCAGCACCGTCGTGCAGCTCCAGGATGATCAGCCGGGCCGCCGCCGTTTTGCGGTACTCGTAGCTGATCCCCATGGGGAGGAAAACCTCGCTGTAATACCGCGTCAGATACTTGCTGGCGACGTTGGGCTTCAGCTCGGTGTTGCCCACGGCGGCCAGCAGCTCGGTGGCGGTGCCTTGGAATTTACTGTGCTCAAAAAGGAACTCCACGACCTCGTACACGAAAACGGGAATTCGCTCCCGGCGCAGGTCGTCGGCGTTTAGTTCCTCGGTGATCTCCCAGCAGACGCCGCACATCTGCATTTTCAGCTTCTTTTCCTCCACGTCGCGCCCGGTGATGCAGAGGGCGGCAGCGTCGCCGAAGCGCTCCTCCTTGCGGAGGATCATCACCGTGTCCGCCACGCCCATGATGCCGGTGGAGCCGGTCATATCGTTGAAGATATTGCTGCTGTCCCGATCCTTGCGGGTGTGGTGCACCAGAAAGATGCAGATGCCGTGATTGTCGGCGATCTTCTTCAGAGAAGACAGATCCCGGTAGTCCTGGGCGTAGGCGTTGACCTTCCCGGATACGTTGTCCCCGGATCATCTGCAGCGTGTCGATAAAGATCAGCCCGTGGATGGGTAATCCTGCAGCACGGCCTCGATCTGGCTTTCCAGCTCAGAGCCCAGTTGACCGCAGGAGAAGCCGAAATGCAGGTTCTCCGGCGGCGCTTCGGTCAGCTCCTGCATTCGCTGCTGGATGCGCCACTCCCGGTCCTCCAGCGCCAGATACACCACGTCGGTTTTCCGGGTGGGGATGCCCCATACCGGCTCGCCCTTGCTGATCTGGAGACAGAGCCAGAGGACCATCCAGCTTTGCCGATCTTGGAGTCGCCGGCCATGACCGCCAGCCCGTCGGCGAGGATGCCGTCAATGAGCATCCTCGGGTGCGCCAGCGGCTTTGTAGTACAGCGTCTCCGCGTCAATCAGTTGAATCTTGTTCATGTGTTTTCACCTTCTTTCTTTTTAGCTGGTAAGTTTGTTTTGTGGTTTGCGCCGTCCTTCCGATACGGTTTTTGTATGCCTGCCCGGGATCTCCGCGGCGTCGCCGTGCTCGCTCTTTCGAGGTCGTCGCACGGTCATATCTGTTTCGGTGACGGTTATTCAGTTATCTGTTGGTGCATCACCTCCTTTTCGGGTGAGGGAATCGGATGCTTCTGAGGAACCCCTTCACTAGCTAGTAAGTTCAGATGGGCGTTTTTGGGGGTGTCGGAGAAAACTTTTTCTCTCTCAAGTGGTAGATCACGGGAACGGTGAAAAATTAAGGCTTGGAGAAAAATTTTCTTGTGATCGCCATTTTTCGATATATCCCCTCACTAAGGGATGAGTGGGAAGGGTCGGTTTTATGGGTGTCGCCGGAAAAATTTGTCCCTCAAGTGGTAGGTCACGAGAAAGGCGAAAAATTAAGCCTTGCAGAAGTTTTTGAGTCCCCTCACTAACTTAGGAATGGGAAGCACCGTTTTTACGGGTATCACCGGAAAAAATTTTTCCCTCAAGGGGTAGATCACGGGAAAGCGGAAAAAATTAAGATCAGGCGAAAGTTTTTTTGATGGCTGCGATTTTCGAAATATCTCTTCACTAGTTAAGCTGATGGGAGCCTGTCTTTATGGGGGTTATCGGCGAAAAATTTATCCGCTCTATTCGGTGGCGTACATCACCTCCTCACTAAGTAAGGAATGAGAGCGGGCATTTTTATGGGTGTCCGGAAAATTTTCTTTTATGGCATCAATTTTGATGCCGCAGCCCGATTTGCCCTTTGAAGGTGGCATCAAAATTGATGCCACTCGACTAAAAACCCGCTTTCGTCTTAGCTTTTGGTGCCAAAACGGAGCCAAGCCCCGGCGCTCTCGCGTCTGGCGCCAAACGGAGCCAATCTCGCAAAATCTCCTCCCACACCACTACCGCAACCTTCGAGCCTCCAAAACGACATTTATTTTCGAAACTTCTTGAAAATATTTTGTAGCGACTTATTTGCCGGTAAGGGGAGCCTGTGTTTTTGACCTCTCCATTCCCTTACAGCAACATGGAGGGCAAAAAACGACATCCTATTTCTCACTTTTGAAAATCTTTTCTACTCCTGTACCGCACGGTTTTGAGGCAAAAAGTAAACACCGGGCAGAAACTTTTTCCTTCTACTCCTGTACCGCAACATCAAAAGCAAAAAGTAAACACTGCATCGGAACTTTTTTCCTCTACTACTTAACAGCCACATGAGATGCCTTGAAAACGACATCAAATTACAGCGTTTTCAAAAAGTCCTCTACTCTCTTACCGCAACATCGGAGGCCAAAAAACGACATCGATTTTGAAAGTTTTCAGAAAAGTCACAAATTAGTGGGTTTCACAGCTCAAACGCAAAAAAGAGCGCCTGCCTCTTTCAGAAGCAGACGCTCTTTTGGTATTATTCAGTTTTTACTTCATCAGCCGGATCAGCAGCTCGTTCACGTCCTCTGTGGGCTTGCCGCCGGCCAGCAGCTTGTTCCGAAAGGCCAGCATCACGCTCGTCAGCAACCGGCGCTCATTGGTGCATAGTTCCAAACCCGGTCTCTTTTACACCGCCCGAACATGGCCGCACCTCAGCAGTAGACCAACTCGGAGAGGACGACCTCCTCGGCTCGCTGTCGGATGGAGTTCATCCGACCAACCCATTCCATCTGATCAGCGGCCTTCAGCTGTTCTGTGACGCCTTCGGCCTTCTTCATTTGCTCGACCAGCCGGTCGAACATGGCCTGCGCCGACTCGCCGATCTCCGCAAGATGCGGCTCCAGGGTCCCCGTCAGCAGCATCCCTGTGTAGATCCCGTCCATGTGCGTGCGCAGATACCGCCTCCGCGCCGCTGCAAATCTGTTTTCCATACCACGCCTCCTTCATATACGCATCGTTTTTAGTTTCCCTTCGCGTACATGATAGCCCTGCGTCACCCCGGAGTCCAATGTGCAATAATCGGATTTGCAGTCTTGACAATGGGATATATATTTTGCGCAGCCTATTGATTTGTGCGAAATTGTGAGTATAATAGATATTGAAATGTGTGTGCCGTTCGGCACGTAACAAGTTGAATTATGTATTTGCCGGCGCGTTGACTATGCTGAAAAGTGCGGAGGTGCGCAATGTTATATCGAAAAATCCAACCGTATATTGAAAGCTATCTGAAATCCGATTCCAACAAGGTGCTGATTATCGACGGGGCGCGGCAGATCGGAAAGACGTTTATTATCCGTCACGTCGGACAGCAGCTCTTTGAGAACTATATCGAGCTGAACTTTGCGGAGGATTATAACGGCCCCCGGCTGTTTGAGCAGGTTCGCACGGTCAAGGACTTCTATTTCCAGGTCAGCACCATCGCCGGCGAGAAAATGGGAGAGAAGAAAACACGCTGATTTTCCTTGATGAGATCCAGGCGTATCCGCACCTGCTGACCATGCTCAAGTTTTTGAAGCAGGACGATAGGTACACCTATATTGCCAGCGGGTCGCTGCTCGGCGTGACCTTGAAGAAGACCACCTCGATCCCCATCGGGAGTATCGAGATCAAGCGCATGTTCCCTCTGGATTTTGAGGAGTTCCTGCTGGCAAACGGATTTAATCGGTTCGCCATCGATATGATGCATGAGAAGTTCCTTGCCGGCGAGAGCCTGGATGCAGCTATGCACGGGAAGGTGATACCTCTTCAAGAAATATCTGTTGATCGGTGGGCTGCCCGATGCTGTAAACTCCTTTATTGCAGACACCAATATCGTAAAGGTCAGGACGATCCATCGGGATATCCGCGCGTTCTATGCTGATGACGCGTCGAAGTACGAGGCGGACAACAGCAGGAAGCTGAAGATCCGCAGGATCTACGATATGATCCCCCTCCAATCTGGAGAGCAAGAAGAAGCGTGTGGTCTTTCAGGATATCGAGGACCAGCGAGGCAAGCGTTTTTCCGACTATCAGGATGAGTTTGAATATCTGATTTCGGCGGGAATCGCCTTGGACGTCAACGCGATCACCACCCCCGTCTTTCCCCTTACGCAGTCCGTCGGTAAAAACCTGCTCAAGCCCTATCTGAACGACGTAGGCCTTTTGACGGACGTTTTGTACGGCAGCAATATCCGTGCGATTCTGGATGATGAGACGGGGATCAATCTCGGCTCCGTGTATGAAAGCGTGGTGGCCCAGGGCTGGCTGCGCACGGCTTCAAGCTGTTCTATTACGATAACCGCAGCAAGGGCGAGGTGGATTATCTGATCGACGATTACGACAGCCTCTCCGCCGTTCCCATCGAGGTCAAGTCCGGCAAGGACTACACCGTTCACAGTGCGCTAAACACCTTCGTAAAGAACGCTATACGCCGGCCACAGTCGTGCGGTATATGGTCGAAGTGCTGGACCCGCAGCCCGGCGATAAAAATTTCTCGATCCCGCTTTGGCGGTTCCGGCGGCATGTTTGTCCAGGCTGCGCGGTACATGCACGCCCACAATGCAAACGAGGCGGAGCAGATGAGTTCCGCTGCTACGGAGAGAAGGAACCGGACACCGTGAAGCTGGCTAAAATGAACCTGCTGCTCAACAACGTGCGCGGCGACATCACGGAGGCCAACTCTTCTACTCCGATCCTACAACGCTTTCGGCGCCTTCGATTACGTCATGGCAAATCCGCCGTTCAACGTGGACGAGGTCTCCTTTGACCGTGTCAGCGGTGATGCGCGCTTCAATACCTACGGCGTTCCCGCACTCCACCAAGTCGGCGAAAAAGCCTCCGACAAGAAAGAAAACGGTTCCCAACGCCAACTACCTGTGGATCGGCTACTTTTGGCCACGGCCCTGAATGAGCACGGCAAAGCGGCACTGGTTATGGCTAACCCGCTTCCGACGCAGGCAAGAGCGAGTATGAGATTCGAAAAAAGATGATCGAAGAGGGCATCATCAGCCAGATGGTGACGCTGCCCTCCAATATGTTCTCCTCTGTTACCCTGCCGGCTACGCTCTGGTTCTTTGACAAGCACAAAGGAGACGGACAAAAGAACGAGATCTTGTTCATCGACGCCCGCAACGTTTTCACGCAGGTGGATCGAGCCCACCGGAAGTTCAGCGACGAGCAGATCAAAAACCTGGGAATCATCACCCGCCTGTATCATGGGGATACTGCTGCCTTTGTCGCACTTCTTGTGGAGTATCGGGAGGCATTGGCGGCTGCTCCGGAAGCTGCTGAGGATAAAGGGAAACCAAGACGAAGGCCTACTGGCAGGCCCAGATCGACTGGCTGACCGAGCGATTCCCCGACGGCGAATACCGGGATGTGATCGGCCTGTGCAAGGCGGCGAAGCTGGACGGCGAGGAGGGCATTATCGACCAGGACTATTCCCTCAACGCCGGGTGCTACGTGTGGGAGTGGTCATCGAGGACAACGGCATGACTGAGGCTGATTTCAAAGAGACTATGCTGGGCTTGAATGCGGAGTTTGAAGCTTTGAATGAGGAAGCGAAGAAGCTAGAAGCGCAGATATCGTTGAACCTGAGAGGGTTTGTTTACAAATGAGTGATTTTACTTCTCCTTGGCAGGGGTATGATTTTCAGGGTTGAGTGCGGCTCTTTCTCGAATACAGAGATTACCCGACCTGCACTGGAGGCGTGCAGAATATTCAATCCACACTGCAACCTATTGTTGAGGCGCTTGAGCAGTATAAGCCAAAAGTAGAAGAGATTGGACAAGTTCTTTTGCATGTTTCCGTCGTTTTTCAGCAATTGAAAAATGGGAGATGCTCAGTTTGTCTTTGGGACTATATGACCGAAGAATTTGTCGATGAAATTGTGGATTCAGAGAACATCAACAAAACGCTTAGAGAGCAGATGCTCGGGATCGATTCTCCAAGGTAAACAGAACTATTGACAAGACCCTTTCTTCTCCGGCAATGCAGAAGCATAAACGGCTTTATTCTCAATCTGCAAAGCGTTTCGGGATGGTAATAGTGACCTGGCAGTTACAGGGTTCACCTCTGTATTTGATGGTTTGCTGACCGATATTTCTGGGAATCCCACATCACGTCTTGGGCCTCGCATCGACGTGATTAAGAAGAAACTCGATAATGACGAGTTTCTCGATAACGATGAATATGCGATGTTAACGTTGGCTTTGACGTTAGAAAAAAACTTTGGACTTTTTTCTGCACCTTCTGATTTCAAAGGGAAAGAACCGACGGGGCTTAATCGGCATTGGATTGCCCATGGTCGTTCTACACGGAAGAAATCGAAGATAGATTGCGTCAAGATGATAAATCTTATTTATGGTCTGCTGTTGATAGTAGATCTAGAATCTACAGTATCGCCAAATTTTTCTTGCATAAATGGTGTGTGAGTATGAAAGTTAGAGACAGTTTTTCATTAAACCCTGTTGGTAATACAAGCAAATACACAGATTTTATCAATTATATTGACACATCTTCTGTTAATGCAGGTTTGTTGTCGGAAGTCTCTTTTCTGGAAGACGAGTTTCCTTCACGGGCACAGCGGGCAGTAAGACCTGGCGATATACTGTATTCCTCCGTCCGCCCTAATTTGCGTCATTATTATCTTTATAATGACAGCTATGAGCATGCCGTTGCGTCGACCGGCTTTGTGCTGCTTCGAAACAACTCAAGCTATAACACGAGGTTTGCCTTCTACTATCTATCAACAAATGAGGTCGTGAAATATCTCTCGAATATTGCAGAGTTGTCTCAGTCGACTTTTCCGTCTTTTTCATCAAGGACATTGGAAAGATCGACTTGCCTGATATCGACAGGAAGGCACAAGACCAGATTGTTTCCATTCTCTCCGCTTATGACAATCTGATCGAAGTCAACAACAAGCGCATCAAGGTTTTGGAGCAGATGGCGGAAAACCTGTATAAGGAGTGGTTTGTCCGCTTCCGCTTCCCCGGACATGAGAAGGCAGATTTTGAAAATGGTATCCCGAAGGGGTGGGCTTATAGGCGAGCCGATGAGGTCATTGATTTCAACCCGACGCTGAAAACAGGGAATCAAACGGGTTTACGATCATCCCCATGGAAGCGCTCAGCACGAACTCCATGGTATTAGATTCAGGCTGCTTTGTGCGGCAGGATTCCATTTCAGGTCGGCGCTCACAAAACGGCGACACTCTGCTGGCCAAAATTACGCCCTGCCTGGAAAACGGGAAAACCGGGTTTGTTATGGGCATGCCGGAAAACGAGGTGCTCGGAGGTTCGACCGAGTTTGTCGTTATGCGGTCTAAGGCATTAACGCCTCACTATGTTTATTGCATTGCCCGGAGCTACTATTTCCGGCAGACAGCCATTTTGAGCATGAATGGAGCCGATGGGCGTCAGCGTGTTGACGAGGATAAGCTGAAATCAGCAAAGATTCTTCAACCGGAAAAGACTGTGCTGGATCATTTCGAAACAATTGTTACGCCAATCTTCGATGGCGTTTATCAGATGGTACAGGAAAACAAGAACCTCATCCAGCAGCGCGATCTGCTTCTACCGCGCCTGATGAGCGGAAAGCTGGAGGTGTAAAAATGTCCACTTTTCTGAACGATATGGGTATGTGGTAAAGCCTTTGCAGTTGGAAAGCATGACCATAGAATTAAGAAACAGGATTTGGAATATTTACAGATGTGAAATCTGTAATGATATTGCAGTTATCGATTCTCACTATCTCGAAGAAATAATGGATGCATGTGGGCTTTCGTATACCAGCGTTTATGATAACGCTGATTTGGATAAAAATCTTGCTGTTTTTCGGAAATGGTATGATCAGGCAGAATGGTATCGAATCTATGATTTCGTTGAAATATATCTCGCATTTCTCCCGACGAAAGACCTCAGTGATGCAATAGATAACTTTAATGGTGTTCTATCGGCTGAGAATGCTGGATACAGAGTAATCGGAAGACAAGTAGTCCCCATTACAAATGAGTACGAAATAAAGTGTATCGAACAGGCACAACAAACCCCTTATAACAGTATAAATGTACATTTAAAAAAAAAGGCAACAGAGCTTTTTCACGAAGGCCCCTACCTGATTACGAAAACTCAATTAAGGAGTCGATCAGTGCAGTTGAGGCAGTTTGCAGCATTATTACTGGATTGTCCGGTAAGAATGCAACTCTAGGGAAAACAATAAAAAAGCTTAAAGACTACGGAGGTGCATATCCACCCGTCAATGGAAAACGCGTTTTCATCTATGTACGGGTATACTTCAGACGAGGACGGAATCCGTCATGGAGGCATTGATTTCAAATGGCGCCCGCCGAAGACGCAAAATACATGCTGGTTTCCTGTTCGGCGTTTGTAAACTACTTGATTGAGAAATGGAGCAAAGCAGCGAAAAATCAGGACAATTCGGAGGTGTAATCATGTTTGCCGCCAGTACATACGAAGAAATAGAGCGTATCGAAAGCCAAGTTGAAAACATGGAAATTGTCGTTTTCCTTTTCGCTCGCCCAACGGAAGAAAAAATCTTAAAGGAATTTGAGTATATCCATTACAATTCTGCAAAATACTGCTCTATTTATGCTATCGGGTACACTGATGATTTTGCCAAGGCAGAAGACCAGACTTATAGGAAAGTCGATGCGATGATGCAGCGGGACTGGTATTTCAGTACAAAGGCCTTTACTGAATTCAAGGAAAAACTGCAAGACCGTATTCGGTGGAACTATTCCGGTGAAACGGAAGTACTCGTCTTGCAGAACAATCCTGGGCAAAAGAATGTTCTAAACTTCCAGAACTATGTTGCGATTAATGTAAATAAGGGCATCCGAGAGGAATATATTGATTCTTTTCAAAGCTTCATGGAGTCCCTGATAAGAAGTTCCAAGCGCAGGGTTACGGCAAAGGAAGCTATTCGGGACGTCCGAAATTCGAGAATCAGCGTCAAGGATATACTCGCCGGAGCTATCGATGATTGCAAGAAAGTTCCTACGCCGGTAAAAGAGATAGCAAAAAGACAGGTTGTTTTATCGCTGTGCAAATACAATGCAGTAGTATAGTCCGGCAAATATATTTTAGAAATAGAGGCAAGCTGTTATGAAACGCATTCCCTTTTCTCAAGTTTTGAAAACTGCGGCCATAGATATTCGTAGAGAGTATGACCGTCTATATGGAATGTTTTGTGTACAGAAGTTTCAAAGATATGGTGGGAGCAGGATCTTCGTTGAAGGATTACTGTGCGACATATTTTGTTCGGCTTCCCTTTCGCGGTACATGCGTATCTTTAGATGACTTTGATGATTTTTATGGATATAGCTTTGAAAAGAATCCTTCTACCTTTGACATAGAGTATTTAGTGTCTTTTTGTGAGTATTCATATAATCTCGCCATCTACAATCAAAATACCATCTATGGCGGTGGTATAGTCGGAATTGGTGACCCAATGCAGTTCTATGTCCAGCAAGTGCTGACGGTTATCGAGACCATAGGGTATATGCCAAATAATCAAAACGGTATTACTGATTTTGTCCCCAAAGACCAGGCGGCGATTTCTGCCGCGGAGATAGTTGATCCTGCGTTGTCGTACAGGATTATTGAATACAACCATCACTCGATGAAGGGGGATCTCGAAAGAAAAAAGGCTACACTGATTGCGCTGGCATACAAGTTAGAACCAAAGAGAGCAAAACTAAAGCAAGTTAGCGGCTCGTTGGAATCAGATTTGTTCTATCTTCTGAATAGTGTAAATGTACGACATAATAACGCAGATCAAGTTGGTAAGAACTATATTCATTTCGTGGCAGATATGAAAGATAGCGACATCGAACAATGGTATGACGATATGTACCAAATGTGCCTGCTGGCATTCCTGGAGTTGGATCATCTGGAGCGCAAAAGAGCGCGTAAAGAAATTAAAAGAGGGCATTCAAAAGAACGGATAATATAGGTGGTGACTACAATGCGCAACTTCATATCCGAAGACGATATTGAACAGGCGATCCTGCAAAAGTTGGAGGGGGACCCGTTCCAATATGGTATTCTGCGCTGTGACCCTTCTCCGGACAAGCGCGAGCTGCTGCCGGATGGGACTGGACGAAGCAGCAAGAAAGAATGCGTACTCCCGCTTATTCTGCGGGAGGCCTTGGCGCGCCTCAATCCAGATATACCCGGCGAAAAGCTGGAGGAGATCGCCCGCGACCTCTGCCGGGATTTCAGCGCCACGGATATGACGGCCACCAATTACAAGTACTACAACCAGATCCGCAACGGCATCAAAATCAGCCTCCGCCGCAACGGCAAAGAGGATTTTGATTTTGTGAAGCTGGTCGAGTTTGACCGCCCGGAGAACAACACCTTCACCGCCGTTTCCCAGATGTGGATACAAGGACGCGTCTACTGGCGTCGCCCGGACGTGCTGATTTTTATCAACGGCCTGCCCATGGTGTTTGTTGAGCTGAAAAACAGCATCGTCAAGGTGGAGGAGGCCTATAACGACAACCTGAAGAACTACCTGCGGGATATCCCGAACCTGTTTGCGTTCAATCAGATCTGCGTGCTGTCCAACGGGCTGGAGACACGGCTCGGCGCCTTCAACGCCACCTACAATCATTTCTTCGAGTGGCTGAAGGTGGACTCCGAGAAGGAACGGCCCGACCGTCAGGCTTTGAAGGAAGCCGGTACGGTGGGCGAAAGCTCGGTCGGTATTTCATCGACGGCCTGCTGCAAAAAGGCCGGCTGATCGACTACATAGAAAACTTCATCATGTTCCGCAATCAGAAGAACAAGATCATTGCCAAAAACCACCAGTATTTCGGGTGAACAACTTGATGGAATCGGTAAAGAACCGGGCGGAGCTGCAGGGCAAGCTTGGCGTGTTCTGGCACACCCAGGGTTCCGGCAAATCCTTTTCCATGGTGTTCTTCGCCCGCAAGGTTCGGCGCAAGATCTCGGGCAATTTCACATTCCTGATCATCACCGATCGCGAAGACCTGGATGACCAGATCACAAGAATTTTGTAAAGCCGGAAGTGATTGGGCAGAAAGAGGAATGCCAGCCGAAGAACGGTAAGCAGCTGCGGGACTATCTGCAGACCAACAAATCCTTCATTTTCACCCTGATCCATAAGTTCCGCTATGACAAGGGTAAAAAGTACCCTGTGCTCTCCACCCGGGACGATATCATCGTGCTGGTGGATGAAGCGCACCGGACACAGTACAAGGATCTGGCGGAGAACATGCGCACGGCCTTGCCAAATGCCAATTATATCGCCTTTACTGGCACCCCGCTGCTGGGCAGCAAGCGCTTGACCAACCAGTGGTTCGGGAACTATGTGTCAGAGTATAACTTCGCCCAGTCGGTGGAGGACGGCTCCACGGTGCCGCTGTTCTATTCCCGCCGTGTGCCGGAGGTCGGGCTGGAAAATGACTTTCTGGACGACGATGTGGTGGACATCATCGAGGAGGAAAACCTGAACGAGGACGAGACCCGCTTGCTGGAAAACTCCTCCTCTCGGATTTTGGAGGTCATCAAGAGGAGGATCGCATTGATAAGATCGCCCAGGATTGCTCATCATTTCCCGCGCCGCGGTTTCCTTAGGAAGGGCATGGTCGTCTCCGTCGATAAGTATACGACGGTGAAGATGTACGACAAGGTGCAGCATTACTGGGCGATTGAGAAGCAGAAGATCATGCAGGAGCGCAACAGCGCCGCCACCAAGAACAGCGCGATGAGCTGACGCGCATCCTCAATTACATGAACCGTGTGGAAATGGCGGTCATCGTCTCTGAGGAAGCCGATGAGAATGAGAAGTTCAGAAGCAGGGGCTCGACATTTCCATGCACCGGCAGAAGATGAACGCTGTCACGCCGGAAGGCCTGGATATTGAGGACCGCTTCAAAGATCCCGATGATCCTTGCAGCTCGTGTTTGTCTGTGCCATGTGGCTGACCGGTTTCGATGTGGAGAACCTGTCCACGCTCTATCTGGACAAACCAATGAAGGGGCACACGCTCATGCAGGCCATCGCCCGCGCCAACCGAGTGTATCCCGGCAAGCCCTGCGGCATCATCGTGGACTACGTCAATGTGTTCAAGTATATGCAGAAAGCCTTGACGGAGTACGCGGCCGGTGATGACGGTACGGGTTCCCGGCGAAGGACATTGACCAACTGATTGTCCTGCTCAACAGTGCTGTCGATGAAGCGGATGATTTTCTGCTAAGCCTTGGCATTGATATCGGTGCAATCGTAGCAGAGGCATCCACTCTTGATCGGCTGGATCTGCTGCGGGAAGCCTACAATACGATCATTTCCAACGATGAAAACAAGGACAAATTCAAGGTGATCCTGAACACGCTGATGAATCTCTACGAGACATCGCGTCCGGAGATCTTTGAGAAGAACTGGCAGAATGAAAAGTTTTCGCCGCTGGCATATCTGTACGGGCTTTTCTGCCATACCATTGACGACGAAAAGATCAATCGCGCCCGGCTGCGTATGGCACAAGTTCTGGACACCAGCGTTTCCTCGCAGAAAGCAGAGGATAACGACGCCGGGCTTGTCATTCACCAGGGGAAGGTCATCGACCTTTCCAAGGTGGATGTGGAGGAGCTAAAGAAGGAGATCAAGGTCGCCAAGTACAAGGCCGTGGAGATCGACGATCTGAAGGCGTTTATCGAGCAGGCACTGCAGCAAATGCTGAATCGCAATTGTACGAGACAGAAGTTTTCTCAGCGCTTCCGCAATATCATTGATCGCTATAACGCCGGCGGGTCGGAGAATGAAGACTACTACGAGCAGCTGCTCCAATTGATCGAAGATCTGAAAGCGGAGGACAAGCGGCCGGAGGCCGAGGGGCTGTCGGAAGAGGAACTGGAAATCTTCGATTTGCTGATTGCCGGAAAGAAACTTACAAAGGCGGAGGAGCAGAAGGTGAAGCTATCCGCGAAGAATCTTTTTAAGAAGCTTTCCGAGGAGAAGTCGGAGCTGATGGTTGTGGATTGGTACAAGGACGAACAGCCGCGCGCAAAGGTAAAAACGGCGATTGAAAAGTCGCTGGATGCAGATCTACCGGTTTCGTATGACAAAGGAAACGTTTGCTGTGAAGATTGATCTGTTACTGACACACTTTATTGATATGGCCGTTCAGGGCTACGGCTGGGTCGCGGCATAACGGAGGTATAGACAATGGATAAATCTGGCGTGATCTACATACTGACCAACCCGTCCTTCCGGAATATGTTAAAATCGGGTATGCGGACGATATCGACAAGCGGCTGCAGCAGCTCAATCGGAGTGAGTGCATTCCCTTTGCATTCCGGGTTTATGCGACCTATGAGGTCAATTCCCGGCTTTCTGATCTGAAGATCCACAGCATCATTGACAAGCTGAACCCCAACCTACGTTCCATCGAGAACTTCAATGGAAAGCAGCGTATCCGTGAGTTCTATGCCATGTCGCCGGAAGACGCCTATTCCATCCTGGAGGCCATTGCGGAGATCCATGGCTGCGCGGACAAGCTGAAACGAATTGTTATGGATGAAGCCCAGAAGCAGGCGGAGGAAACCGCGCAGGAGATCGACGCCGAGCACAAAGAGCGCCAGTCGCCTTTTCCGCTTTTCCATGTGCAACATTCAGCCCGGTGAAGAGATCGAATACTGCAACAACCCGGAGATCAAGTGCACCGTCGTAGATGATAAGACAGTTAGCTATCAGGGGGCAGAGCTATTCGCTTTCTTCTTTAGCCCAGCTTCTCACTGGCAGCAAATACTCCGTCGCCGGTCCCCGCTATTTCAAATACAAGGGCGAATGGCTGAACGATATCCGGCACCGGCTGGAAGGATAATAAATCACAGACCGTTCCCCAAAGCCTACGGTTTCTTAGATGATTTGACGATCGTATCTGAGAGGAGAGCAGACATGGATACTTCGACTATAAATTTTTATAAGGAAACCATAAATATGAGGTTTCTGCAGATGAATTAGCAACTGAGATTGCACAGTGCCTACAGATAGAAAACCTAAATTTCTTGATTGGGGCAGGTTGCTCGAGTTATCGAGATGACACTGGGGCTGAAAAGGCTATTCCAACTATGGCTGGTCTGGCAAGAGAGTTTTATGATTGCAATCCCGATCTTAAAGTTGATCGCAAGAATGCAGCCAAAGACCTTTTTCCGAATAATTTGGAAGCCTTGATCAATTACCTTATTTCGCTCAAAAATATAACTACTTCTGAAAAAAGCAGGAAAGCTCTATCTGGGAAAATTAGTATCATTAATAAGTTCATATTTGAAAGAGTGTGCAATACACCATATTCTAAAGAACTTATTCAGCTATACAAAGAGTTTTACCTGCGCATTGTCAAGAAAACCAGGCAGGTACCAGTTAACATTTTTACGACGAATTACGATCTGTACAGTGAAAATGCACTTGATGAACTGGGCATTATGTACAACAACGGTTTTTTGGGAAGCGCTCAACGAATCTTTAATCCCAATTCTTATAACTATGTAGTTGTAGAGAACCTCGGATTAAGTAGGGATGTATGGAAAAGCGTTAGCAATTTTATAAACCTCTACAAGATTCACGGTTCAATTAATTGGCTTAAAGATGACAATTCCGGATCAGATACCCCTCACATTTTGGAAAAGGATATTGAACTGATTAGGAGTCGGAAAAAATATGATTCCATAATGATCTATCCCACGCCCCAGAAGGATAGGACAACTCTGATGGTTCCATACTCAGACCTTTTCAGAATGATGCAGAACAGTCTTCTAAAAAGAATTCTGTACTGATATCGTTGGGATACAGTTTCGGAGACGAACATATTAATCGCATTATTCTCAATGCTCTCTCAGTATATGATTTCAGACTTGTTATTTTCGGCGATTCGGATATGATTAGAAAATTGCAGGAAATCGGAGACAATCGTATTTGGATCATCAATTCGGAAGATAACATACATTATTTCAACAACTTCGTTGAGAGGGTTCTTCCACGCAGGATGAAGAACAAAGAGAAGAAATTGAAATTAAAAAATCCTTGAAAAAGCTCGCAGTGGTTCTCGGGGATAGTTCTGAAGACCCAAAATAAGAAGGAATTGATAGTATGAACAGACGAGTAATCGGTCGGATAATATCTATAAGTCACAATAATGTGGTTGCCGAGTTGTACAACAATTTAGGCAATTACGTCACGCTTTATGACGGTATAAGATTTGTCGGTGAAATAGGCTCGTATGTGGCTATTGATGATATTAACCGGCGGATTATAGCTGAGATCATTGCCGTCGATGAAAAAAGCGATATGGTTTCAGAAAAACTGAACAAGGCAGAAAGTCATAGATACTTACGAATCAATCTCATCGGCGAAATATGTAATGGTAGCTTTAGCTTTGGCGTTACAAAAATGCCGCCTGTTTTTTCAGAGATAATGATAATCAGCGAAGCTGATCTCCGGCTAATGCTCGATATCAATTCCGGTGAAATTGTCGATGAAAACGGGAAAACAAAACTGACGGTTCTTCCAATTGGTACATCAGTTATATTCCCAGAGTACCAAGTAAAAGTTAAACTAAATGAGTTTTTTGGATTCCACTTTGCGGTTTTTGGGAATACAGGAGCCGGCAAGTCAAACACAATCGCAAGACTAATTCAAGAGGTTTTCACCAAGACCAATTATTCCGCTAAAGGAGCTCGTTTCATTGTTTTTGACTCAAACGGAGAGTATGAAAATGCATTTGCTTCTATTGGCGAAAAGAATCCAGCCATCAATGTTAAGTTCCTGAGTACTGCTCGAGATGCTGAGAAGAGACTGCAAATTCCGGTATGGGCTCTAAGCGTTGACGATTGGGCAGTTTTGCTACACGCTTCAGAAAAAACTCAGGTTCCAATTATTAGTCGTGCCCTTGATATGATAAGATTCTTTGATGCTCCTGGTGATGATGAAAATGCAAAAAGGTAAAAAACCACATTGTTGCATCTGTAATAAAAGATGTGCTATCCAGCAATGAAAATCCAACCACTCAGAATTCCAAAATACTTATGACCCTCAGCAAATTTCACACTGATGAAATCAAACTAGATACCATTATTCCTGGCAATAAAGATGCGGACATCAATAATGATAGAGGAGTCAACACCACACCCGATACTCTTCCAATATCAAAGGCAATAAGCCTTTCGTTTGCCAAGATGTATGCTCCTGTTAGCTTGATGCAGTTCTGCGATACATTCATCCTTCCAAACGTAAATGATCTATTTTCCAGTAAGGATACAATCCCTTATTCACTACAGAGGTTTACTGAGGCGGTTGAGTTCGCTGTTCTGTATGAGGGAAGCATTAACTCCTCTCGGATCTATGAATACACATCAACATTGATAACAAGACTTAAGCATCTTTCAGAAAGCGAACAGGGCGACTTCTTTGATAAAACCTCTTTTTTCAAGTATTGATGATTACATCAGAGATATTATTGGAGTATCACAACTTCTCAATATCGATATAAGTAATTTAGACGATACCGCTACTGAAGTAGTCACAAAGGTGTTTTCAAAAATGCTTTTTGATTATTTGAGAGCACTATCTCCGCGTAATTCAATGCCAATTAACTTGATCCTTGAGGAAGCACACCGTTTCGTTCGCTCCGACATGGATTATGGCGTTTTAGGATACAACATATTCGAGCGAATTGCGAAGGAGGGGCGAAAATTTGGATTATTAATGGGAATATCCTCTCAAAGGCCAAGCGAGTTATCAAAAACGGTTGTGTCGCAGTGTAACAACTTTATAATTCATAAAATTCAGAATCCAGATGATATCCAATATATCTCTCGAATGGTTCCCTACATGAATCAAGGAATGGTTGATCGAATAACATATCTGCGCTCCGTTTGCTGATGTGACAGGCGATCCGCATCTGCTCCTTGCTCATAATCTCTGGGTATCTTTTGAATTCCTTGGCGTCGTATTTCATAACGAAGACTCCTTTCTGTGTTTCGGTCCGAAAGGGTGCTTCGTGTGATTTGTTTTGAGCCGGTTTTTCTTGCATTTATCCGGGAGGCCGCTCGCAAAGCCATACCGGACAAGGGCTTTCTTCTTGCGTATTTTCTTGCCAGCGTGCAAAAAGCTGGTCGTTTTGGGGCATTTCTCATTTCAATTTGAACTCAGGTTTTTTCTGATATGGAGCTGGTCAATACCGGTCGGCGCGTCCAAAATCCGTTGCAGCACAAGGGCTTTCGCCGTTTCCAAAGCTGCCGTCACCGACCACAGCAGACACGGAAATGCCAAGTGCGAACAAGACTCGAAATCAGTTGAACCGCAAGGTTCCGTGGGTTCGAATCCCACCCGCTCCGCCAGAAATCACGCCAGTAGTCGGTTTTCCCGGCTGCTGGCTTTTCTTTTTCAATTCGCTGCAAAGCCCAAACCATTGAGCATTGCGTCAGCCGAAGTCAGCTTCGAGCTGTAATCCAGATGTGCGTAAATGTTCGCCGTAGTTGAAAAGTCGCTGTGACCAAGCCATTCCTGAATCTGCTTCATGGGAACACCGTTTGCCAGAAGCAACGAGGCGCAGCTATGCCGGAGATCGTGATACCTGATCTGCCTCATCCCCTTCGCCTTGAGCAGCTTCGGAAAGCTCGACCTGTGCGTTTTTCTCCTTCATCCGCAGCAGGACTCTGCCGGTCCTGAACTCGACGGAGGCCTCGCCCTCTGCCAGCTCCGGCTTGTTTTCAAACAGTGTGCCGATCAGGAAGACCATCTGATCCGGGTACAGCGGAGACTCGATCAGCGTCCGGTAATCATACCGGCCGCTCTGCAGCGCCTCCGTCAGGGCCGGTGCGTCGACCTCGTAAAGTCCGTCTGCGATGGGCTTTACCGCGACCTTCGGGAAGGAATCTCCTGCCTTGCCGAACTGGGCGGCCAGCCGGCCGTTCGCGTCGGCGTTGATGCGGAGGCATTCGTCCGCGCTGTCGGAGTGGACGATGATCCCGTGGTTCTGCATCAGGATCACAGCCGGGACGCGGCCCGTCGCGTGCTCCACACGCGCAAGCTCACGGCGGATGGCGAACGTCAGATTTGCGCCGGGATCCGTATACGGCACCCAGCCCCAGCTGTAATCCGCACCGGCGAACGCCTTTTCCGCGATCTCGCGGCAGGCGGTCGAGCAGCAGGCGAAGTTCGCGTAGACGCTGTGCGTGTGGCAGACAAATTTGCGCAGGATCGAATGGAAGCCCGCCTCCACGGACGGACGCAGCGTGGGCAGGCCCTCGATCTGCTTTGTGTTTTTCCCTGGCAAAGGCCGAGCCCTGCTTCTCCACGTCTGCAAGCTGCTCTGACTCATTGCCGTAGTAGAACCGGCGCAACGCCTCGTAGTCCAGCACCGCGTAGGCCGTCTCCGGCGTGATATCCGACAGGCAGTAGCCGGAGGCCTTGATGCCCATCAGTCCGCCTGCAAGCTTCGCGGACGTGTTGCCGCCGCCGCCCTGCACATAGTCGTTCCGTGCGCCCCGCGCACTGCGACATACGGGAAAACGCCTCCAGATCCGCCGCATTCTCTTTGATAAAGGGAATTCATATCGTACCTCCCTGTTAGTGGCTGCGGCCCGGCAAACTGCCGGGCCGCGCTGTGTTTCCTGCTTTTCTCAGCCCATGGGCTGCGCGATGGTCGTCATGATCCCCAGCGCGCTGTCTGGCATCGGCGCGGGAATACTGCACGGCGACCGGCTGCGTCGATTCGACGACAGCGGCATACGGCGTATCCATCGGTACACCGGAGCCGTCCGCGGTTCTGGCCTCATCCATGCGGATGTGGGACATTCCGGCGGGCCGGGCAGCGCTGCGGCGCAAGCTGCATGGGCTCGCGGTCTTCAAAATAGAGCGTGATGGTCAGCCCGGCGTCCTGATCGTTCGTGTTGAGCACACAGATGGCCTCGTGGCTCTTGATGGGACCCTCGATGCTTTCCGACGGATAGTACATATCCGAGATCAGCCAGCGGCTGTAAGTCGTTTCCGCATAGTATCTCCTTATTTCGATTTGCTGTTGGCTTTTTTACGGAGCACATCGACAATGACGGCGATGACAATGATGCTGCCGGTGACCATACGCTGCGGACCGGTCGGGATCAGCAGCAGGTTCATGCCGTTGGCAATGACACCGATGAGCATCGTGCCGATGACCGTGCCGATCAGGCTGCCCTCGCCGCCGCTCATGGACGTCCCGCCGATGACGACAGCCGCGATCGCGTTCATTTCATAGCCCTCGGCGTTCGCCGGGACTGCCGAGTCCAGGCGGGACGTCAGCAGCAGCGCCGCGATGCCGCAGCAGAAGCCGGAGAACGTGCACACGATCAGCTTGATGGCCTTGACGTTGATGCCGGAGAGTCTGGCGCACGACTCGTTGCCGCCGACTGCGTAGACATACCGGCCGATGCGGGTGAAATGCAGCACATAGTAGGCCAGGACAAACAGCGCGATCATGATCAGCAGCGCAACGAGCGGAATGCCGGGACGCGCCCGGAGATCGCGAGGAAGCCTGCGGGCAGCGTATAGATCGGCTGACCGGTTGTGACCGTGTAGGACATACCGCGTGCAAGCTCCATCATGCCGAGCGTCACGATA